>Ga0208916_10000068_pt1 | contig 43933 bp, 74 predicted proteins | sample DEB19_08_DNA_5_FD_184523 | JGI IMG/M metagenome (GOLD analysis project Ga0208916, IMG submission 184523) | Aqueous microbial communities from the Delaware River and Bay under freshwater to marine salinity gradient to study organic matter... | ecosystem: Environmental > Aquatic > Marine >... | reverse complement strand
TACCCGGTGAACTGCTCGAGCAAGAGCGCGACGCCCTCGTTCGTGTGCTCGTAGTCGTACGAGAGAGCGCCCCACGTATCGACCACGGGTTCGATGCCATGCTCGACGCCGAAGAGGAAGTCGAACTCGTAGTCGAAGCTCATGACGCCACCGCGATTCGCGAGGTGTCGAGGCGAGCGATTTCGCGGAGCGCGATCGCGAGGTTCGATGTGCCGACGGGCGACGCGGTGAGCCCGAGCCGCAGGCCAGTGACATCGACGACGCCGGCCACATCGAACGCCGCAGCGATCAAGCGAGCGCGCACGACGTCGTCGCCGCCGCCGTATGCGTCATCGCCGAACGCGACGATCGCGGTCTTGAACGTCGCATCGTCGGCGTAGTCGCCGTCAACCGTGAGGTCGAACTCGAGGTAAACGTCCACGTCGGTCGGGCGCGTGAACGCCACCGTGTGCGTGAAGCCCTGCGAGTCCGTGACGACCTTCGACGTGGAGCCGTACGCGCGGATCCCGCCCGCCTTCGACGCCCAAATCTGATCGGCCACGGCCTGATCGTCGTCGGCGTCGTAGCCGTCGGGGCCGAGGACGATGGCTTCGACCGAGTGCGGCGGGAGGCCATTCACGTCGGTGTCGTCGGTGTCGTTCTCGAGCACCGTGCACGAGATGACGCCGGTCACTTCGCGGAGAATGTCCGAGCGAATCGCATCGGCGGTTGTCGAGCCGGCGCCCGCAAGTTCGAGCTCGCGGCGCGTCCGGAGGTCGGCGTCCGACTCCTCCTCTTCGCCAACGGTCGCATCGGTCGGGTTCGTGATCGAGTTCCACCCGACGACGGCCTGCGCGATCACCGTGAGTGTGCCGGCGTTCGCGAGCACGATGCCCGCGTCCTCGCACTCGAAGGTGATGTCCGTGACGTTCGCGGCACTCATGCCCGAGTTCGCCACGGTGTCGATGTTCGTGAAGCGTCGATCGGGGTAGTTGAGGACCGACGCGATCAGCGTGCCCGGAAGGTACGTGCCCGGGTTGACGTTGACCGTCGCCTCTACCGTGCTCTTCGTGGCCGCGCGCCGCTGCGTGCCAGTGAGCGCCGCGAGCATCGTGAGCGACGCGGCGATCGCGCTGTCCGGGTACTGGCCCTCGTACGCAGCCTCGGCGAGTTCCCAGACCTCGCGCGTCTTCGTCGCGAAGATGCCGATCAGTTGCCCCATCACGGACGCGCTCGACGTGTTCGTGTCGTCGCCGAACGCGGCGCGGACCTCGGCTTCGAGCTCGGCGCGGATGACTTCGAGCGTCTTCGCGACGAAGCCCGTGGATGTGATTCCGTAGGTCGTCATCGCGCGGGCACCTCGAGCACGAACGGACCGAAGTCGTCACTCGTGAGAATCAGGCCGTCGGTCGTGACCGCTTCGAAGACGAGTGCGAGCGTTCGCGCGCTTCGGTCGTGGTCGATCGAGAACGAGGTGATCGACGTGATGCCGGGCGTGCCGAGTACGACCTGCCGAAGCAGCGATTCGATCGCGCGAAGGTCAGGGCCGACGACGAGGATGCCCGTCCAGTACGGGACGCCCTCGTCGAGGTTCAACTCCCACTCGCCCTTGAAGAAGAGCAGCCGGACCTTGACGTGCTGCGCGATCGCATCGAGCCCGGTCACGGTCGTGAGTTCACCGTCCGTGAAGACGAGATCGTGCGTGAGCGAGTCGAGGGCGATGTCCATTACGAGGACACCTTCAGGACGGTGGACGCCGACGCGCCGCCCGCGTAACCGGCGCCCGTGAAGCTCGGGGTGCCCGTGATGCCCGACACCGGATCGGTGTGCGTGTGACTGGCGTACCCGGTGCGGAACGTGTTGAACGCGCTCGCCAACGCATCGACCTTGCTCGCGAGCGCGGCGGCGTCAGCGTTTCCGCCCACGCGCATCTGCGTTTCGGTGACAGACACGCGGATGCCGCTCGCAGATCCGAACTCGAGCGCCGTCGTATTGAACGACGTGAGCGGATCGTTGAGGCGACGCAGGCCGCACGGCAGGGCGACCGCGCCCGAGAGGTGGTGACGTCGCGTATCGCCCGGTCCGGTTACGCCGCCGTTCGAGCGCCATGCGCCCGGGTCGTAGTCCGGGAACGCGAGCATCACGACGTCACCGACCGCGATCGGGAACGTCATCTGGAACCCGCCGAACATCGGCCACGCGACCGGGACATCGTAGATCTCGGGGAGGTCCTCTTCCGTGTACGACCCATCCGCCGCGGGGATGGCGCGCTTGAGGAGCGGTTTGACGGTGACGCTGCACCGCACGGGGTCGAAATCCTCTTTGACCACGGCGGGCAGCGCGACGTGGACGTCGAGCAGTTCGCTCCGCATCAGCTCTTGGATCGCGTCCGGCAGGTCGCGGATCTGGTCGCGGAAGTCGGTCACCGCGTACAAGCGAGCGTGACGAAAACGTCGGGGCCACACGAATCAACGTGACGCCCCCGCGTCTATCCGTACGCTATGACCATGCACGCACGAATCGCCACGATCTCTATCAGCCTTCTGGCCGCATGCTCAGACGGGCCATCGCCAATCGAGGACTCATCTGTGCCAACTGACGGCGCGATCGACGTCGTGACGCTCGACGCGTCGGATGCCTCGCGCGACTCGGCGATGTCCGATGCGGCCCACGATTCCGGGTTTGACTCGTCGATGTCCGACGCGTCTGACGCGGCGATCGCGGATGCTGGAATGGACGCGGCCGACGCCGCTCCGCCGTGCGAGTGCTCGAGCGGTCCGTGTTGCGATGGGTGCGACTTTCGGCCGGTGACGCACGTGTGTGCGACATCGCGAACGAGCGGCTCATGCCTCGGGGAGTCATCGTTCTGCGGCAACCAACTCCGCACGCTCTTGTATACGGATTTCGTCACCCATTGCGGCGGCTTCTCGAGCGTATGCAACGGCGCGACCGTGGACACGCCCCGATCGATCGACTGCTACGAGCCGACGCCCGGCAACTTCGAGCAGTACGGCGTGTGCCTCCCGCCGAGTGGCGAGTTGCCCGCGCGGTGCGCGGTGAACTGCGGTCTCTAGCCGACGCGTCGCCGGAAGATCGCGAGGTCAACCGGATGCGGATCGAACGTGCCCGGCACGGCCGTGAACTGCATCGCGTGCACGCGCTCGATCCGGTAGAACGCGAATCCGTCGGCCTGGTGCTGTGCGAGCATGCGGTAGAGATGCTCGCCGCACGCGGCTTGCCGCTCGGCATCCTTCGCGAACGGCTTGGCCTCGACGCGATACGGAATGACGCGGTACTCGTAGATCTCCATCCTCGGAGACTACGCGCCTTCCCCGTCCACGTACCAGTCCTGACCCTCGGTGTCCCCCGACCACGAGCATTTTTCGACGCGGACCGTGGCAGTCACGATGCGCGACTGAATCTGCACCTGCTTGCCGGGGACGATCTCAGGATTGAGCAGCGAGCGGAACTTCACGCGCCCGCGCTGCTCGCGCGACGGCGAGCCGATGAGGCCCGAGGTCGGCGACAGGACGACGGCCTGCCCGGCGAGCGATGACCCGATCGGGAGGATCTGCAGGGCGCCGTTCTGGATACTCCACTCGAGCCCAGCCGCGTTGCAGATCCGGTCGAGCTCGCGAGCGGCCGAACCCCGAAGCGTCGTGCCCGTGACTGCCGTGTTTCCGAGGGCTGCCAGCGTCGCGCTCGCGGTCGCCTGGTTCGTGTTCCCGGTGCCTACCCCGAAGTCGTCCACGAGCGCCAGGAACACCGTCCTGAGTGGCGTCCCGGGGCGGAAGCTGCGGAGCGTCCGCGCGGTGCGTCGTTCGCGCCCGCCGTCCTCGCCTTCGACCTTCGTGATCCACGTGTTGCCGTCGGCACGTTCGTGCGAGACGCGACGAAGCGTGCCCGAGAAAATGACGGCCGTGCCGGTCGCCATGTACCCCGCGTTCAGCGTCACGCCGACGCCGTCGAGCGCATCGAGTTGCGCGCGGTTCGCCGCGGTGAGGTTCCATACCTGGACCGTCGCTTTGCCCGGACGAGCTCGCAGCGTGCGCTCGACCTTGAACGCGAATCGAAGCCCGTCGAGCACGAGCGTATCGACCTGCAGCGACGCGACGCGGTCGTAGAGATCGGCCACTACGCCTCCGGCCAGTAGCAGACGACGTGCCTCGCGCCGAGGCTCGTCAGCGTCGGGTCGATCGCGGGCGACTGCCGATCGACGACGGCGATCGTTCCGGGCGGAGCGCGCTCATCGGTGACGAGCGAGAGGAGTGGAAAGTCCACGACGAGCGCGACACCGGACGCGATCGGGTCGCCGTCCTGATCGGCGATCGACATCGTCCAGCGCGCGATCCGTTCGTTCCACTGCCACGTGATGACGTAGTCGCGGCCGTCGAGTTGCGTCCGCTGGACCGCGGACCCCGTCGTCCTCGCCACGTCGGGCACGCCGATGATGAGCGCCGTCATCCGCCGAGCAACGCGTTGAGGGTGGACGTGTTCTGCGTGCGCGACGGGGGCGTCGCGGGCGGGATCCCGGACTGCGCCAAGATCGCATCAACGCTCGCCTGGATCTGACCGGCCGTCATGGTTCGCTGTCCCCTCGTTTGCGCCGTCCGCTGAGCCGCCGCGGTGGACGTCTGCACGATGCGAAGCTCGCGCGCCTGGATCTCGAGCTCGATCGCATCGACGCCGCGGATGGGCGCCGAGATCGAGGTGATCACCATGACGTCGTACGTCACGAGCTGCGTGATGATGGCGCACGTGAGCCGCGCGCTTCGGAGCGCTTCGAGCTCGTCGTAGACCGACTTCGGCCTGTCGAATGCGCCCGACCACTTGATCACGGTCGCCTTGCCACCGCTCGGAAGGTCGGCGCTCCCGGCGCTCGACGTTGCGCCGTTGACGTTCGTGGTCTCGGTTGCGCTGTGGTTCGAGATGTGCGCCTTGAACGTGACCTCGCGAAGCTCGGGACGCACGTGGTCGGTGATGTCGGCGCCGTCCTCGACGGGCGAATCGGTCGGCGTCGCCTTCGACGAATGGCGAAGCTCGAGCGAGATGAACGCGATCGTTCGCAGCGTGCCCGACGTGTCCGTGTAAGTGATCTGGTCCATCAGCCGCCCTGCACTTCATCGGCGAGCTCGCGCGCTTGCCGGTTCGCGTTCTCGCGCATGATCCGCTCGACGTGCGGCACGAGGATCCGTGGGTCGATGATCCCGTTGATGTTGATGTCGGTCGTCTGCGAGCCGCTGATCGTGTTCGTGACGCCCTGCTTGCCCATCGGTGTCGAAGCGGTTGCGCCTGGCACGGGAATGCCCTGCGCGCGCATGGCGATTTGCTGCGCGTTCGGCATTGCGTCCATGCCGGTGAACGTCTGCCCGCCACCGTCGAGCGGGCCCTGGCCGGGGCGCGACGTGGCCTGGTCGAGCGCAGCGAGCGCGATGGAGGCGGGCAGATTCCGAATGCCCTCGATAAGGCCGTACGCCTTTTCGAGCGGACCCATGATGCGGTCGAGCGCGGCGCCGATCATGTTGAAGAGCGGTTCGAGCGGCTTGAGCTTTTGGGCGATGCCGTCGGCGAACGACTCGCCTGCGGTGAGCCCGCGGTCGAACTTCTCGACGAGCAGGCTGACCGCGACCTTCGCTGCGTCGATGGCGTTTTCGAGGTTATCGGCGCCGACCTTGATCCGGTCGAGGACTTCGCGCGCGGTGCCTGCGCCGCCGAGCGTGTCGAGGAGGTCACCGAGCGCCGAGTCGCCGCCTTCGAGGAAGGTGATGAGGTCGTCCATGGCGAGCGCCAGAAGCGCCACCGTTCCGGCCACGAGGAGGACGGTCGCAATGAACGGCGCCCACGCGATCATCCACGCAACGATCGCCGGCAGCGACATGTAGAGCGCGGCCGTCACGCCAGCGATCCCGCCGAGCGCGAGCGCAATCATCGCAGTGCGCAGCACGGTTGAACGTTCGGCGAGCGCACGAAATGCCGCAGCCGCCTCGGTGAACGTCTCGGCGAGCGAAGTCACGATCGGATTGAGCGCGCGAAGGATTGGTGAGAGCGCCCCGCCGACCGTGTTCTTCAGCGTGAGCAGCGAACGGTTGAACTCGAGCGACGACTCGATCGCTTCATCGTCGAGTCCGCCGCCGAGCCTGTCGAAGTCGGCGATCACCTGGTCGATGGCCGCGCTGCCCTGGCCGAGCACGGGGATCAGCTCGCGCCCCGCGTCGCCGAAGAGCTCCATCGCCGTCGCGGTCTGCTCGGTGCCGGGGCCCATGCGCGCGAGCGCGTTTGCGACGTCGCGGATGAGCGCAGGCCCGCCGCGAATCTGCCCGTTCGCATCGCGTGCGGCGACCCCAAGCCGTTCGAACGTCTCAGCCATCGCGCCATTCGGATCGAGTGCGACGCCGCGCGCCTTCTCCTGAAGGTTCGCCATGACGTCGATGATCTTGTCGCCCTCGGCGCCGGCGGATTCCGCAACGGCGCTCCACTGCTGGAACTCCTGCCGCGAGATGCCGAGCTGACGCGCGCCCGAGTCGATCGCCACGGCCATGTGCCGCCCGGTCTCGACGATGGCGATCGCTGCGGTGCCGAGCGCCGCTACAGCCGCGAGCGCGTACTTCGCGGCGTTCTCTTTGAACTCCGCGAGCGAAGACTCCGCGTCGTCGAGCGCTTCTTCATCGACCTCGACGCCGAGGATGATCGCGAGTTCACGAAGCGCTGCCACGTGCCGCCATCCTTTCGAGGTCTTCGTGAATGTCGAGCGTCATGTGCGCGGACTCCAGTTCGGCCAGTGACCACTCGTCGATCTCGTTCGGCTTGCCGTAGCCCGCGCGAACGATGCGCCACACGTACCAGTCGAGGTCGGTCGGGACGTCGATCGATGTCCCGTTGCCGCCCATCCCTACTCGGCGGCGCCGGGATCTTGCCCGGCTGAGGCGAAAAAATCGGCGAACTGGAAGCGCAGGCACTCCCACGCCCATCGGTACATGAGCTTGAGGTGACGCACGAAATGCACGTCCTGGTTCTGCGGCGTGAGGGGCACGAACTTGCCGTCGCCGACCTCCATTTCGGAGACCTTGCCGAGCACGGCGAACACGGCCTCTTGCTCGGCGGCGAACGACGGATCGCCCATCGCGCTGAGCATCATGCCGATCACGGCAGCGCCCGGATCCTTCGCGTCGATCTTCGTCGCGCGCTCGAGGAAACCGTGCCCTGCGACCTTGCCGATGCGCGCCATGAGTTGGCGTGCCTCGGACGGGCGAAGGAGCGTCATGCGGAACTTGACGCCGTCGATCTCGGTCTCTGTCTGCTCTCGTGCCACGTGGCCTCCGGTTCATCACGGCGACGCGAGCGTTGCTCCGCCGACCGTGAACGTGTTCATCTTGCCGAGGCGAATCTTCCAGACGCGGTTACCCACGGCGCGGCCGAGCGCGATCGGCGGGACCTCTTCGATCCAGCAGTCCGCCGCCTGGACGAGCGTCGTGCCGCCGCGGTCGCGGAGCACGAACGCACCGATGCCGCCGCCGTTGGGCGTGACGTCGTCGCTCGCTGCGAGCGCGGAGAGGTCGTCGTTCGACGCCGCGGTCGCGAGGAGGGTGACGGTGCATAGGCCCGAGCGATCGAGGATGCGTGCTCGCGCCGCTTCGCCGAGCACGCCGACCTTGTGCTCGAATCGCTTTGCGTTCTGCTCGATCGAAACGAATTCGTCTTCCGCGAATCCGTCGAGCACGATGCCCGCCACGGAGAGCGTGATCAGGCTCGGGTCGTAGGTGCCAGTTGCGGACGATGCCATGATTCAGGCTCCTATCAGCCGACGCTGAGCGTCAGTTGCATGTTCGTGGTGTTGATCGCGCCCGCGTACTCGGCGGTGAAGACCACGTCGTTGAGCTCGCGTGCCGCGAGGTCCGCGTCGCTCACGTCGTCGATGTCGGGGCCGGCGCCTTCGATGGTGCCGGGGCGCAGGAACGGATACGTGCCGGTCGCGTAGCGCTCGAGCACGCCCTTGCCCTCGGCGACGATGGCGTCGATGCCGGGCTGAACGTACGCGAGCTTCGGCGCGTTGAGCGTGAGCGTTGCGATCGCGTTCTGGAGGTCCGCAACGAGCGAGTCGCGGCCGTGGATGATGTCAATCCACTCGCCCGACGCGAGCTTGCCCTGCATCGTCACGTTGCGATCCGCGACGGTGTCGTAGTAGTTGACGTTGTCGCCCTCGAGGAACCCGATCTGGGTGGACGAGAGCGCATCGCTCGTGACGCCGCGCACCGTCTTGCCGCGCCAGTTCGCGCGCCCCGCGTTGTACGTGAGCATGAGCGCGAGCCAGCCCGCGTCGAGGCGCTCGGAGGCATTCTTCACGCGGTGGTAGACGGCGAACGTGCGGTCATACGCAGCGGTCTTCAGCGCGGCGCCAATGGTGCCGCCCGAGGTCAGCTCGGCGTCGTTCATGATCTGCGCGCCGTAGAGCTTGTTGTTCGCCTCGGCCCACGCGGCCACCGCGGTGACGACCGTGCTCGACGCGGCATCGACAACGAGGCCGTACCAGTCGTTATCGACCGTGATCGCCGTGTTGAGCGCCGTCGCGTAGCCGGGGTCCGCGGTCGTGTCCGTGTACGTGATGAGGTTCGTGCTCGCGGTGATGTAGTTGAACTCGCCCGCGGTCGCGCCGGTCACGGTGATGACCGCGTTCAGCGACGTCGCCGCGAGATCCGTGTCCGCGTCGATGAGCGCCGCGAGCGCCGTGGCGATCTGCGTGGTCGTCTGCGAGTTCGCCGTCTGCGTGAACGATGCGCTCGTCCCGTCGGCCTTGAGCACCGTCAGGCTCGTGACCGTGCCGTCCGTGGCCGCGCTCACCGTGATGGTGAAGCGATGCGTCACGGCCGCGCCGGCCGAGATGACCTTGACGCGACGGGGGCGCGGCGTCTGCGAGAACGCGCGGAGGGCGCAGCGGTACGCCTCGGAGTCGGTGCCGAAGTCGGTGCCGACATCCGACGCCTTCGTGTAGGTGTCCACCTCGACGGTGGACCCCTCACCCACGAGGATCGCGAGCGTGCCGAACGCTTGCCGCTTGAGGGGCGAACCGTCCGCCACGATCGTGACGTTCGCGAACTGGTCGAGTGCAATGCTCATGGGATCGTGATCTCCGTGGAGACTGAGTCGATGGTTGCGGTCGCGTTGACCGTTGCGATCCACGAGTCGGTTGCGTCGTCGAACGTGTCCGCGACGTTGAACACGAGCTCGCACGCTGCGGCCGCGAGAGAGCGTCCCGCCGAGGACGCGTCGTAGTCGGCGATCGGTCCGACCGACTGCAACGCGAGGCCAGCGTCGCGGAGGTCGGATAGGATCGCCGGGCGGTAAAGTCTGGTGCGCAGCTTCGCGAGCGCGTCCATCGCCGTGTAGGGCGTGTTCTGCGTGCTCTCGGCACGAACGGTCACGCGCATGACGCGCTGCCCGACCTGCGTTGCGTTCCACGTGAGTGTGGGTCCCGTGCCCGATGCCACGCGACGACGCTCCTCGTGCCCGACGCCTTCGAGCGGCGAGCGGCGGAGGTCGATCGACAGGCCCGTAGGCGAGCGCATCTGCACCGTCTGCGTGACCCATCGAACGTCGTCGATGCCCGTGCACGACGCGACGGCCGTGGCGAGCGCGGTCTCGATGGTGGCCGCGTTCACGGGCGCACCTCGTACGAGATCGAGGCGCGAAGCTGGCCGGTCGCGATGAGCGGCTTGCTCGACTTCTTCGCGGCGACGGTCGCCGGCTTGTTCTCGGGCTCGATGCCCGCGGCAATGCGCGCCTGGATCAACCCCTGCGTCATGAGGCCGAGACGCTCGAGCGCGGTGCGCCCGTCCATCTTGCCTTCGAGCACGGAGCGCGACTGCTTGCGGGCGAACGCGACGATCTTCGCGCGCTCGATATCCACGGTGTCGCGCAGGAACGAGCGCTCGGGGATGCGACTCGTTCCGAACTCGTTGTAGGCCGCGACGTCGTACATCGTGACGTCGTCATGCGCCTTCGCCGCATCGGGTCCGAGCACGCCGATCGCGACTCGCCCGTGCGTGTCGTGCAAGCGCTTGAGCAGGGCGCGGAGGCCCTTGTCCGTATCGACGACGCGGACGCTCACGGGTTCACCCCGGTCACGCGGAATCCGCTCGCGACGATGCCTTCGAGACGTCGCCGTTCGCCCGCGTAGATCGACCCGTCCTGGCCGCCTCCACTGCTATTCACGAGGCGCAGTTGGCGCCCCTGTGGTGAGCGCGAAACGAGGTCAGCGGCGAGCCACTTGATCCCGTCATCCTGAAGATCGCCCCACACGTCGGCGGGCGTCTGACGCAACGCCGTTGCGAGTCTCGCGGTCACGATGGCCGTGTAATCGGCAGCCGCGAACTCGGGGAACTCCGCAACGAACGATGCGTACGTGACGGTCACTCGGCACCCATGAGCGCATCGATGCGCTTCTGCGCGGCGGTCGCGACACTCTTGCGAGCGTCGTTTGTCCACGCGTCGAGTGCGTCGAGGTCGGAGCACTGCTCGATCGCGCGCTTCGCCTCGAAGATCGAGAGCGCGGTGAGATCGATCTGCACCTTCGCCGGCACGTCGAGCGCGATGAGTGACTCGGGCTCCGACGTGCGTTCGACGCGCGTCTCGGCCTCGGGCACGACGAAGAGCTTCGGGTCACGAAGCAGAGACGGCGAGCACTTCACGCTGTGTTCCCACACCGCGCGCGGGATACGATTGTCCCCGATGCGCAGCGTGGCCTCTTCCATGCCGAGCGGAGCGCTCAGCACGTACGTCCGAGACGTGAGGTTCATGACTGTGACGTGCTCGCCGCTCATCACACGTCGTCCATGAAGGCGATGCCCTTGGGCTGCATCGCGACGACGCCGGCCGAGCGGCCGTGCATCGTGACGACCGTGTTCATGCCGCGCTGCTCGGGCGGCAGGAGCGCCATCTCGTTCACGTAGAACTCGACGACGTCCTTCTCCGTGCTGAGCACCATCGCGCGCGGACCGTCTCCGCCTGCGTCCGCGAGGTCGAGGCGCGCCCACGGCACGACCTTCTTGATCCACGGGTTCGTCTTGAGGAACTGCGAGAGGATCGTGTGGTCGTTCGGGTTCGCCGTGTTGAGCGGCGAGCTCGCGACGAGCGCGTGGTGGTCGATGCCGAGGAGCATCGTGTCGGGGCGGACGATACCCTTGGTCGTGGTCACCGGCGCCTTCGCCAGCTTGTTCATGTCGTCGAGGACGTACGCCTGGTTGTTGGCCGCGATCTTCGTCGCCCACGTGCCCGCGTTGTTCGTCGTCACCGTGATGATCGACGGGTGGTTCGTGATGCCGTAGATCCCGCGATCCGCGTCACCGACTGCGGCGATGCCGTCGAGCTGGCGCTCCCAGATGCGGCGGGCCGCAGCCATCTTCTTCGTGTCGAGCGGGATGCCCGAGAACGCGGCACGGGCGAGGTCGTACAGCGTATACGAGAGGGTCGCGCCGTACGCGTAGAACTTCGAGATCGTCTCGGTCTGCGAGACGTCGATCGCGGGGAGGTCCTGCGCGCCGTTCGCGATGAACTCGAACTCGCCGAGCTCGTCGAAATGCGGCGTGCTCACGCTCGTCGCGCCGAGGGGAACCTCGGTGTTGACGGCGAAGATGTTGCGGAACTCGGCCGCGGCGTACTTCACATCGACGCTCTGCGCCTTCATGTAGAGCAAGGCCCTGGCGAGGAACGCGGCTTCGTTCGCGTCCATGCGGCGATTGCTGCCGTCGGGGCGGTACATGCGCACGCCGTTGCAGAGCGCGTCCATATGGAAGCCGATGTCCTCGGCGCATGCGATGGCCTTCGCGCCGTCGAGGCGATAGATCTCCTCGCGGTAGATCGCGGCCTGCGCGCTCGAGTCGAGGTGCTTCACTTCGGTGGTCATGATCAGAGCTCCACGACCGCGACGCCGTCGATGGCTGCGGTGCTTCGGTAGGAGGCGTCACGGAGGAGCGCGAAGGACGCGCTGGGCTCGCCGCCGAGTTGACCCGGAGCGTCTGCGCCGGAGGTGACGATGCGGACGTAGACCGAGTCGCCGTTGACGACCGCGTCCTCGACGACGACGTAGCAGCGGCCCTTGCGGAGCACGGGCATCTCGTCGTTGTCCACGTACGAGTCGCTCGTGTACGGCTCGTGCGCGGACTGCCAGACCGAGAGGCCGAGGATGTCGCGGCGCGAGAACTCCGCCTTGGTCGGTGCGGTGCCGACGGTGTACGTGCCGTTCGTGCCGGTCTGCGCCGGGATGTAGAGCGAGGTCACCCGGCCGAACGCGCCGATCGTGGTGATCGTCGCGTTGCCGCCGTTCGGGATGAGCACGTCCTCGACGAGTACGTTGCCGTCGCAGTCCTCACCGCGGACGGTCGCGACGGTCGCGTCCCAGTCCGCGTGGGAGTTGAGCGTGAGCGTGACCTGCTGAGCGGGGACGATGCGTCCCGCGCCGATGGCGCCGTTGAACGACGCGCTCGTGATGGTCTGCGCCGTGGCCGCCGATGCGCCGCCGCTGGCGAGGACGCTATCCACGTCGAGCGCGACCGCTGCGACGGGTGCGCCCTGCCGCGGGTTCGTGCCCTTCAGCACGGCGCAACCGAGAGCTACGGTGCCCTCCGCTGCGGTGCTGATGACGTCCTGCATGATGGCGCCATCCGCGATCATGCCTGCACGGCCGATCGCGTTGACGAGCGAGTACGAAGTCTGAGCGCTCACTTGCTACCCCCTGCGATGCGAAGCTTCGCGGCTTCGAACGGGTCCGAATCGGCCGCATCCGTGCGCGCCTTGGGCGCTGCGATGGTGCGGACCGCGTTGTCTGCGATGCGTGCCGGCGCCTGATCGCGCGCGGCTTCGACGAGGCCGTCGATGTAGGTCGCGTCCTTGCCGTCGAGCTTGATGCTCGGGAACGCCTTGCCCGCGATGCCGGCCTTGAGTTCGGCGATCGTGCCGTCGAGCTTCTCGACGCCGTAGCCCTTCGCGAGGTCGCGGAGCGCGATGAACGCAGCGGCCTCGTCGGCGCGGACCTTCGGATCGTTCGCACGATCGAGGGCGGCCTTGAGCGCCTTGTTCGACGCCTCGAGCGCATCGAGTCGAGCGAGCATCTTCGAGTCCATCTTCGGGGCGGCGGGCGCAGCCTCGGCGTCCACGGCGACCGTCTCGGTCTCGACCTTGGGCACCATCTGCCCGCAGCACGGGCACGCTTCGCCCGGCACGGCGACCATCTCGGCGTCCTCGGTCGCTACCGCTTCTGGTGCGACCACGGGCGCGGCCTCTTCGTCCTTGCGCTTCGTCGTCATGTGAGTCTCCTGCGTGCCCACCGGCGACGCGTTTCCTGTCGAGTCGAGTCGGATGCGGACGTCGGGACCTGCGCGGCCCCAATCTTTCGGCCCGAGAGCGACGTGGTTGTATCGGATGCCGCGCTGAATCGCGTCGTACTTCTCGCCGTTGATTTCGCCTGGCGTGAAGTCGAGATCGCACGTGTATCCGAGCGAGACTTCGGAGCGCTCTCCGGCGTCGATTGCCTTCACGAGCGATGCGTCTTGCACGACGAGGCGCGCGGTCACGAACTCGTCTTTGCGCCCGGGCTCGCGGGAGTGTCCGCGCGAAAGCGATTGGAAGTTGTTCGGGACAACCATCTCGCTCGGGTGCAGGTCAGTGACCGGCGCATCTTCGAGCGACTGCATCGCGTCCGCGTGAAATACCTCCTCGGGAGGCCGGTACTCGCGCTGAACGGAGCCGTCGGGGCGGTGGTACTCGAAGATCCCGGTACGCGTGACGTATGCCGGAATCCGAAGGCCGCCCTGCGGGGTCCTTTCGGCCTTGTCCAGAACGCCTGCGTCGTACCTGCGAAACGTCGCCACGTAGTCAAGTGAGCGTGACGTCAATCTCGGGGCCACGAGAATCGTCGCAGTGTCAGTCGTCGAACACGGGGATGGCGACGCACCGACACTGAAAATGAACCCCCGGATGCGCTCTTGCTCCGGTTCGCGGGTCTACAATCGGCGGCTCAGTCCACTTGTGGATCGTGTTCTCGAGCGCGCGATGCGAGCGTCGTACGCGCTCGTCACGCGACGAGCTCCATCGATAGCGCGTGACGCCGACCGCGCGTTGGCGTTCCTGCGTCAAGTCGCTGTTCAGCTTGAGCACCTGATCACGCGCGATCAACTCCGCGCGAGAACGACCTACGCCGAGCCGCGCTTGCACCGTCTCGGCGATCGACTCCCATCGCGCGCCCGCCGCCCATTCATCGCGAAGGTTCGCGGCAAGGTCGGCGACGATCTCGTCGGTCATGCCCACGATGATGCGCGCGTTCTGTTCGGTCCACATCGCGGACATCTCGCGCATGCCGGGCAACATCTGCGGCGACACGACGAGCGATGCGGCGACCTCGCGGAGGTTGAACGCGTTGACCTGCGCATGGATCAGGGCGGCCATCGACATGAACGTCTCGACCGAGAACTTCGCGAGTAGCGCTTCACGGATCCGCTCGACAACGGTGCGAACGGGATCGGCGTCCGTGCGCTCTGGCCCATCCGTGAGCGGGCGCATCTCGTCCTCGACGATGCTCGCGATCTCGCGCGAGGTCTCATCCCACGCGTGGCGCAACTTCGCGACGTACGACATCTCGGCCGCGACGGGAGGGCGCGGGACGTAGACGGCGGCTTTCGCGCGCTTCGTGTTGCGGCGATCCTTCGCGCCGTAGACCGCGTGCAAGATGGCGCGAGCGGTCACGCGGTGGGCTCGGGTTCGGCGACGCCGCCGAGCAGCGATGCCTGAACCTTCGGCGACATGGCCGCGAACGGGCCGCTTGTCGCCGTGCCTGCGGGCGCCTCGGCCTTCGGCGTCTCCCGCAACGACAGGTCCACCGTGATCGGCCCATCCGAGTACGTGCCACCACCGAAGCGCGTCGCGGTGACCTCCTCGGGAGTCACGACGCCCTTATCGATGTAGAGCGCGTCCGTGTCGGCGATCGACTTGCGGTGCGTCGCCTCTTCGGTCGGCGTCATCTGCCAGAGCGAAGGCCATTCGATCGTCCACTCGTCGGGTGAACCCGCGGTGAGTTCGGCGGCGATCAGTCGCACGATGGTCTCGAGCGGCGGTTGCAGGTCGGTCGTGCGGTAGGACTGCACCGAGTCGTACCAGCCGCGTACGTCACTCTCGCCGGTCGCGTTCATGCCCGCGGGCGACATGCCCATGAGCCTTGTGACCGGCATACGCGCAGCCGCGGCAACGCGGACCCACGTCTTGTCGAGCAGCACGTCGAGCCCGGCGAGCGAGCCCGAGCGGTATTCGAAGTCCTCGCCATCGGCATCGACGAGCAGCGCGCGAGCCGCAGAGCGCGCCATGTTGACGACCTCCATGCGGTTCTGTAGCGCTTCTTTCTGTCCGCCCGCGATCATCGAGATGAGGTTCTTCATCTTGAAAACGGGCTGCGATGCGTCGTTCAGGATGTACGAGATCGACTTCCAGTTCATGCCCGCGTCGCGAAGGATCTCGTACACGCGCTGAAGCACGGACACGGACCATCCCTGCTCTTCGATGCGGCGTCGTCGCGAGACGTTGGAGCCTTCGAACGTGAGCAGGCGCGAGGAGTGAATGACCATCCCCCGGCCGCCGTTGATCGGCTGGAATAGCCAGGTCTCGGGCTTGCCGTACCGCGACGAGCGCGGGTCGTCGTTGACCGCGCGCCACGACAGTTCCCATCGCGAGACGGTGATGAGCGAGCGCACTGCGCGCACCTTCGTGATGTCGAGCGGCATCGACGGATCGAGTCCATCCTCCACGATCGGGATGACCGCGGAGCCGCCGTGCAAGCGCCCCCAGATCGCTCCCTCCATCACGCGCGCATCGACGCCGAGGTCTACCGCGCGGCGCTTGATTGCCGCGATGCGCTCCTTCGTCTCGGCACCGTCGCTCTCGTCGAGGTCATCCTCGGACGCGCGCCGGACGGGCTCCCATCCCTGGCGCATGCCGTCTTCGGGGAGCGCTTCGACGATGGTCGCCGCGAAATCATCCTCGTCGTACAGCCGATCGAGGTCCGACTCCATGAGCCGGCCGCCCTGGTACATGCGCGCCGCGGCCATCTTGTCGCGCGACGTCCCCACGCCGGTGATCGTGTTGCCCCACCCGTCGATGCGTTGGACGGCGGCCGCGAGCAGCTTGCTGAATGGGGACACCTCGGCAAGCGGTCATGACGTCAACGTCGGGGCCACTATGCGGGTTTGATGGGCGGAGGGTCGCGACCTTCGAGCATCTCGTGCTCGTCGCCGCCCTGGCCATCGTCAACGTTCCACGTGTACGAGAGAACGAACGTGCCGCCGCAGTGCGGGCATGTCGTGCGCTTCGTGGATGACCTGGGCGTCTCGACCGCGCCCTTGCACCACGGGCACGCCTCGGGGTCGTACGACTCTGGGTCTTCGGTCATGGCTCGTCGTCGAACCGCCACGACGGCGCGAAGTGTACCTCGTGCCAGGTCGTGACCTGCTCGGCGGTGTTCGGGCCCGTCTCGCGCATGACGCTTCGGGGTTGCTGGATCGACCAACCGTCGCGGTTGAAGTCGTAGGTGACGCGCAGGCCGTCGGATGCGCGCGTGTCCATGAGATGGATCTCCGCGGTCGTCGGATCCCATCTTCCGAGGTCAACTTTGACGAGCTTCACCATGCTCACATCCCCTTCGCGTAGGCGCTCGCCTGTTGTTGAACCGACGCAGCCGCATTGTGCACCGCGAGGCACGCGGCGTCCGCGCGATCGGGCGATCTCCCGATCTTCTTTTTGATGTCGTCCTTCGACTCGACCTGGATGCGGCCATCCTTCGCGAGCGAGTACGAAGGGGCGAGCAGCTCGCGCGTCAGCTCGCCGTCGCCCGGTGGTAGTGAGCCGCCCTCGGCGAGCCACATGCCGAGGTCGAACCAGAGTTGCGCGCGCATGTTCACGTAGTTCTCGTGGTCGATCGCCTTCGCGCCGGCCTGCACGTCATGCACATGCATGCGCCCGGACTGCACGAGCTCGGAATACCTCAGCGCATCCACGCACGACGCGCCTACGCCGATGCCGTCTACGTTCACGCGAACCTTGCGGCCTCGGGCGATGTGGCCGCGGGCGATGCGCATGACCTCGGCCGCGAGCTTCGTGCCGTCGAGCCCCGAGAACGTTTCGATCGGCAGCATGTGCGCGCCGACGCGATGTGCGATCGCCGACTCGTCATCGCCGAAGCGCGCGACGTCCACGCCGAGCACGGCTTCGTGTGGTGGCGGCGGGATCGCAACGCTCGCGCGGTGCGCATCGGATGACGCACGGTCCACGTCAGCGAGACCGATGACAGCGTTACTCGATCGCTCGGGGTACAGGCCGAGCACGCGCACCATGTAGATCGGGTGGGTGTCCGGATTGGGCCCGTACTTGCGGCGCAGTTTGTCGATGAACGCGCGCGTGGCGAGACCCTGGATCGGCTTGCCGTTGTCGTTCGCTGCGGTGACGTTCGGCGACTCGGCCGACGATACCGTGTGCCGCGACCAGTCCGCGTTGCCCGTGCGGAACACCTCGAAGAACCAACCCGAGGTCCGCGTGGGGTTCCCGATGGCGAGGATCTTCGCTTCGCCCGCGCCTTCGAGGTCGTCATCGCCGCCGGCCGCGGAAGTCTCGAGCGCCTCGTAGAGTGCGTCATCGTAGCCGCTCGCCTCGTCGATGATGATGAGCACGGCCGCGCCCGAGAGGCCCGCGATTCGCTCGGGCTTGTCGGTGGTGAGGCCAATGATCGCGTTCTCGTTCGCGAGGTGAAAGCCGGTGAGTGGGTCCTTCGGGAATAGGCCGCCGATCTGGTGACGGACCTTCTTGTGCAGGCGCGCCATCTCGGCCCAGATGATGTTCTTCACCTGGTGGAGCGCGGGCGCCGTGACGATGACCTTCGCGTTCGCGCGTGTGCAGATCCACCAGAACGCGAGCACTGATGCGAGCATGCTCTTGCCGATCTTGTGGCCCGTCTTCGCGGCGGTCTGCGACGTGTTCGCCACGGCCATCGCGATCTCGGCCTGTCTGGCCCACAGGTCCACGCCGAACACGTCGCGCGCGAAGCCGACGGGGTCGTTGATGTAGCGCTCGAAGTCGTGATGCACGGGCGCCTTGCCGTCGTCGCTTCGGATGCGCGCCGTTGCCTCGGCGACCCACCGTGCACGAAGCGCGCGGCGTTCGTGCTGATGCATCTTCTTGCGAACGAAGCCGCGTTCAGCTTGGTTCAACATCGGTGCCGATCTCGCTCATCGCGATCACGAAGTCCTGGAACGACGCGGTGGGCATCCTCGCCTCGAGTTCGTCCATCATCTCGCGCAGGGAGTCCTCGACCTTGACCCTCACCTCGATGCGCTCCCCCCACTGCTCGCGGTGCACACGCTCGAGGATGGTGGTCGTCGCCTTGATCCACCCCGTGTCGGCCTTCCCGTCGGCGGTCTGCGGCGGGTTGGCCAGCTTCGACACGAGCGTCATCTCCGCCTTGGCGAGCGAGCACGAGACGCGCTCGAAAAGCTCGAGGCACGGTGGCGCGCCTTGCTCGGCCCACTGCTTCCACTGGTTCCAGGTGCGGATCGGAATGCCGGCAGCCTGGGCGGCGGTGCGGGGGAAGTTGCCGGCCTCGATGGCTTCCAGGATGGTCGGGGTGACACGCTCGATTCGGGCGGACATGGCGAGGTCAATCTCGCGCGTGCGCGCGTGCGCGTGTCCCTGGGCAAGGACGGTCGTCTCGCTCTCCCCTGACACCTCCATCTGACCCCCTATGTCGCTTTTTGAAGATTTCACTTGCTCACCCCCCGCCAGCCCCGGTACCACACATGACCGAGCATGGTTACGTCGCCAGTCTTGGATCTCGCTCTCGCGTCCTGCTCACGCCTAGCGATGCACTCCCGGGACGCACATCCCGACGACTCGCCCCGGTACAGCGCCCGCTCTTCGATGTCGCGCTCGTGGCCGCATTCGCAGCGAACATGGACGCGGTGCCGCCGAACGAGCTTGCGCCCATCCCAGCGCTCCACCGGGCTCGCGTGGCGCACGACGGTCCACCTGCCGAGGACATCGCCGCGACGGTAGCGGTGCGGGCCAAGGCGTGCCCCTCGTCGCAACGTCGTCAGCATGCGCGGTCTCGCAGCGGGGTACGGCGTCGGTCGGCACATCGCGGACACGACTGGTCGAGGCCGGCCGCGAGCTTGCGCGGAAACGCGACGCCGGGCGTGCCGCAGTCGCAGTCGAGCTCGACGACGGTGCCACCCTCGGACGCGGGGCGCACGATGAAGCCGCGGACGGTGCGTGTCCCGAAGCGCTGGCCGACGTGCATCCCCGCGATCGCGCCGCGCGTGCCTGGCTTCACCTTCGTGGCGCATGCTCGGCACGTCTTCGGCTGCTCGGCCTCGAGCCTGCGGATGGTCACGCAGTTGATCGCGCCGCACTTGCACTTGAGGATCACGCGCGTGGTCGTGACGCGCTCGATCTCGCGCTCGCCGACGAAGTTGCCGACGATGAAGCCGTGCGGGCGCATCGGGCGTGGGCGTGCGGGGTAGCGGGCGTGGCCGCCGGTGTAGGGTCGCTTCTCTTGCGCCATCGCTTGTCCTCCGGATGCTGAATCCGCTCGAAGTAACCGCCGAACCAACCGGCGTGCGTACGGAACTCGCTCATCTTCTCGCGCGCATCGATCACGGTTTGGTAGGGCACGGTATTCGCGAGCTCCTCGGCCAACCACACCGCATGCGCTCGACACCGCTCGCAGACGCTGCCCGTATGCGTGTGGATGCCGCAGACCGAATAGGCCGGGTCGAGTTGCTCGGCGGCGGACATCACGCCACCTCCCGCAGTTGCTTGCGCAGTCGCTCGAGCGCGACGTTCGTGATCTGCCGAATGCGCTCACCGGTCACGCCGTAGTCGGCGGCGATGGTGCGTCGCGTTTCCTCGCGCCAAAACAGCCGGTCGATGGTCTCGCGCTGGCGAACCGAAAGGTCGGCGAGCGCGTCGTGTACTGCCTGCTCCATCTCGACGCGGATGGCCGCATCGTCGGCGCTCTCGTGGTCGCTTGTGAGCAGCGCGAACTGCTCGCCCAAGTCGCGACTCGTGATGAGCCGCAGGATCCCGGCCGCCACGTCGTGGTGCATGCCGCGCGGAGCGATCGCGCCGTTGACACCTCGCGTGCGCTTCATCGCTTCAACGACATCGTCGGTCGTGCCCGCGCCATCCTCGACGGCTCGTGCGACGAGCGCCATGACGTCGTGCCTCGGCTGCTTCACCAGCCTGGTTTCGGCGTGCATGAAATCGATGATGTAACGGTCGATCCAGATCGCCGCGTAGGTCAGGAAGCCCGCACGCGTCGGATCGTACGTCTCGATCGCGCGCATGAGCCCTTCGCATCCGGCCTGGATGATGTCGTCGAAGTTGCGGCGTCGCGGGCTGAAGCGTCGCGCGCGGTGCACCACGAACTGCATGCATCCGACGACGACGCGATTGCGGTGCGTGACGTCACCGGTAGCGGCGCACTCGGCGAGCGCCGCATGCACTTCAGGTGTCTTCATCGCGGGTGGCAACTTCACGACTCCTCCACGATCAGCAAGAGAACGAGGTACCCGATCAAGTCGCGCACGGTGTCCCGCATCGACTCGTCGGCCATGGCGTGCCCGCGCGAGAGGCGCGAAATCTTGTCGTCGATGCGCACGCGGATCTGCTCACTCGGTGACGAACCCGAGAACACGCGAACCGGGTCCGTGGCCGAGTCGCCGTAGGCCGCGTTCTTCGCGAGCAACATCGCCTTGAGCGCGTCGCATTCGGCGGCGATGCGGGTGGCGGTGGGCGATGCCATTGGCGGCGTGTTCGGTGCCGCGCGACTGATCAGCGTCAGCAGTACACCACGGAGATCGACCGTCGAATCGACGATGTACACGCGGTCACCTTCGATACGTCCGACGGTGCCGCGTACTCGTTTGGTGCCGTCCGCGCGGCACTGTGTCCACTCCACCACGTCGCCAGCGGCGGGCGTTTCGCATGTGGTCATGTACGCGCCAAACAGCGGCACACGCGGGCGCGAGATACACGCTTCGCACGTCGCGTACTCGGTGCATCGGCAGATGGCGTCTGTCATCGGCCGCCCCGCGGCTTCCAGCCCTGCGCGATCAACCGCTCATCCGCTGCCTGGCACTCGGCCGCGCTGGACCAGCGCGCAGCACACATGATGCAGGTGCGCCCGTTCTGTTTGGTGCGAAAGCCACCGCCGACAACCACGTCGAACGCGTGCTCTACGGTGTAGACGCTGCTGCACTCGGGACACCAGATTTGGCCGCTCACGAGATCGCCACCTTGCAAGCGCCGCAGTTGATCCGCCTCACATCCGCCGTGACCATCATGTCCGCGATGTTCTTCATCGTCTTCCGATGCGCCGAGCACCGCGGCACGATCTGCCCGCGTTCGTTCACGCTACGCGCGTGCACGCACTCGGAGCCCTTCATCGCACTCGGCAACTTCATGCTCCCATCCTCCCGAAAAACATCCAGTACAGCGCCATCGTCGTATGCGCGACGCACGCCTGCGCCTCTTGCGCCGCGGTGTTCAACCTGACGTCCCGCTGCGCTGGTTCCGGTTTGCTCATCGCGATCACTTCGACCGTGACGCGCGTTCCCACTTCGCCATCCCACAGACGTTCGACGACGAGCCGATCGATCTGCGAGTCGTCGTTCCACACAACCTCGTTGAGCGCGTCTTCGATCGACTTCGTGTAGTTCGACAGGTCGGCGTCGGCGCGAGTGGCTTGCTTCACCGTGATGGTCACCGCGTACCGCGCGTGCTTCGGAAAGCCGGTGCCGATGAGGGCACGCATGGCGCACGCGCGGACGTGGTTCCGGTACGCGCGATCCTTCGTGTCGGTGAAGCGGCGCGCGGTGCCGTTGGAGCGTTTCCAGGTGACCGGAGGCCCGGGGATGAAGAACGAGAGCGAGGTCATCGCCTGCGTGAACGGCCCGCCCGCCGACGTCATCGGGCCGAGAGTTTGGTAGCGCTGCGGCATGCAGTGAGCGCATACGCACCCCGCGTCGTGGACCATGCTCATCGGCGCCCCTCCGCAATCTTCGCCGCGAGTCGATCGCGAAGTTGCTCGCCGCCGAGTTCGTAGGCGCGCTCGAGTGCCTTGGCTTCCGCCGCCGCGGTCTCTTCGGTGGTCGCCTTCAACGAGGCCAAGAACGCGCGGATGCCGCGGCGCATGAGCCAGATGCCGATCGCGCCGGTGAAGTTGACGCCGACGATGAAGCCGATGATTGCTGCCCAAACGGTTTCGCTCATGGGTACCAGTTCTCCTGGAAGGGTTCGCCATCTCCGCTGTCTTCCGAATCGCCGCCGACGGGATCGGGGACGCCGTACTGAAACGACGGCGCTCGCGGCTGCACGAAGTCGTTGTCGATGTACCGTGTGCACGGACCTTCGAAGCGAACGCGCACGACACCGGGCGATCCGTCGCGCTGCTTGCCGACGATGATCTCGCCTTTGCCGTCGTCCTCGCCCGGTTGGATGATGCAGCGCGGCTTGAACTTCGAGACGGGCGCCGCGTTGCCGTTCGCCTCTTCCTTCGCCATCTGCGCGGCGTAGTAACCGCGGCGGTAGAGGAGCCAAATCGCGTCGGCGTCCTGCTCGATCGCGCCCGACTCGCGAAGGTCCGAGACCTGCGGGCGCTTGTCAGGACGCTCCTCGCACGCGCGGTTCAACTGCGAGAGCACGTAGACCGGGCAGTTGATCTCCATCGCGAGCGTCTTCAGGCCGCGGCTGATCTTCGCGATCTCGCGCTCACGAGAGCGCTCGTCCGACGCGCCCTCCATGAGCTGGATGTAGTCCACGACGATGCCGGCGAGCCCTCCGTGCTTCGCGGCGAGTCTGCGCGAGCGGCTCCGGATCTCAGGCATCGTGATGTTCGACTGCGCGTCGATCATGAACTTCGAGTCGCTGATTCGCTGCGATGCGTGCGCGAGGAGTGGCCACGATTCGTTGCGCAGTCGGCCCTTCTTGATCGAGTGGCCATCGACGCCAGAGAGCATCGAGAGCAGGCGGCGGCGGCACTTGCGCGTCTGCATCTCGAGCGAGAAGTACGGCGCGGGAAGTCCCGTGTGCTCGGCCGCTGCGAAGAGGGCGCCCATACCGAGCGCGCTCTTGCCCATGCCGGGACGACCAGCGATCACGATCACGTCGCCCGGGTGCGCGCCGGTGGTGAAGTCGTCGAGCGCTTTGATCCCGGTCGGGTGGCCGTTTGGGTTGACCTTGCCCTCGTGCGCGTCGGTGATCTCGCGCATCATGTCGATGCAGTCCACGACCACGGGCCCGCCGCTGCGCTTCTGCGATCCGAGCGCGCCAAGGATCCGCGACTCGACGTCGTTCGACAGCGTGTCGAGGTCGCCGTAGTCGCCGTACCCGGCTGCCGAGATCTCGTGGCACGCGGTGATGAGCGCGCGAACGGCGGCCTTCTCGCGCACGATCGACGCGTGCGCCGCGATGTTCTCGACGATGGGCAGCGATGCCGCGAGTGCGAAGAGGTACTCGTCCCCGCCAATGGCTGCAAGCTTCCCCGAGCGCGCGAGCTCGTCGCGAAGCGTCGTGTGGTCGATCGGCTGAGACTTCGACGCGAGCGCAACAGCCGCGTCGAACACGACCGCGTTCGCCTCGCCGTAGAAGTCATCCCGATCGCGGAGCACATCGCGCACCACGTCGAACGCAGGCGCCTCGAGCATGATCCCGCAGAGCACGGCACGCTCGGCGTCGAGGGCGTTGGGGGGCACGCGCATCATGCGACCCTCCGCTTCGCCGCTTCGAGCACGTCGTCGGCGTCGCCGAGCGCGCGTTGCTTGCGCAGGAAGTCCGCCACGGCCTCCGTGTGGCCGTCGCCGCCCGCGAGGCTGTCTCGGTGGCGCCTGGACTCGGCGAGCGCCTTCTCGGCCTGGTCTCGTGCGGCCTGGGCCAGCGAGACGGGGTCGGTCCCTGTCGGTGGTGGCGTGATGGGGCGCGACTCGCCGTTCACCGTCGGGCCGCTGGTGAGCAGTCGCACGCGCTCGCTGGTGAGCATGCCGAACTTGCAGCCACGCTCACGGCACCAGTCGTCCGCGAAAATCGCATCGAGCAGCTCGCCGACCTGCTCGTCGGTCAGCTCGCGGGCGCACTCGAGCCACGGCCCTCCGCTCGCTGGGCTGCACTGGGCCGGTGGCTTGAGCTTCGGGTAGGCGCGCTTGAACCGGGACTCGTACCCAACGCGGAGCAGGTCCGCCCTCCGCCCGTCGGGTCCGACCAGCGGACGCGCGCTTCTCTCGTGGGTTGGGAGGGGATTGGGAAGGGGAAGGGGAGGGGAGTGCGCGCCCGCGCACGTGGAAGCGACATCTTCCGACTCGCTCGCGACTCGCTCGCCTGTCGCGTCAGTGTCGCTCGCGACATCTTCGCGACTCGCGCCGCGCTTGGTCGCGACGCGCTCACGGTCCGCGGACCTCTTCGCCTCGCGTTGCTCGCGACTCGGGTTGTACTCGTGGAAGTCGTGGAAGCGGTAACCCTCGGGCGCGGCGTCCCAGAGGCCAACTGTCACGAGCAGCTTCGCCGACTCGATCTCGTCAGCGTCGAGCTCGTACGACGGCACGAGTCCGGACAGATCGGGATCGTCGAGGCACCACGACCACCAGAACGTCCAACACCCGAGCGCCTCTCGGCCGGGGCGCCCGTGGATACGAAGCAGTTCGCGGACCTTGCGGTTGCGGTGGAACTTGTCGTCCATCTTCCCCCAGGGCATCAGGCTGACCTCTTCCCGAGCATCTTGATGATGGCCGCTGCGGATGCCGCGCATTGCTCGGGCGTGAGAACGACGTTGTCGGGATCGGCACTTGGCACGACTCGAGCGGGGGTCGCCTTGTATTGCGTCTCGTTCATCGCCATCGGCCACGCCTTCGCGATGTCCGCACGGTCAGCGTGAAGCGGCTCGGTGGTCGCGTGACGAAGCGGCCTGAGGCTGCACGCCTTCGCCATCTTCTCGATCGTGTGCGGCGCCTTGCGGGCATCCGCGACCGACTCGATCAGCCGGAGTAGACGATGCTCGTCCTCGGGGCGCTTCGGGCCGAGCGCTCGGGTCACGCGCATGACGAGGCCGACGACATCACCGAACGGCTGCACGCCGAGCAAGAGCGTCCCCGTCGGCGCGTCGGCGAGTTGACGACCGTTCACGAGTTCGGCGAGGTCTTCGATCGATCGCGCTGGTTTCACCTCGGCGAGTCGGCCGTTGACCTCGAAGTCCGGGATCCATCCGTCGAGATCGATCGGCTCATAGGCCCACATCCAGCCCATGGCGTCGAAGAACGCGGCCCACCTCGCTTCGAGTCGAGAGCGGAACCTGATTCCACGGTACATCGTGGGAATGCTCTTCGTCTGCACTTCACCCATGCGTATCACCATTGTGGATCTGAAGTTGTCCATCGTCGAGCGTTTGACGGTCGATTGTGCATTGACGCAATGACGCATTGTGTCAGCGCGCGCTACAGCGTTTGATTGCCACGTCATCGCGCCACCATTGACCCAGCGACGAATTGCCGCGATGAAGATCGGGATGTCTTCGAAGCTGGCGTCACGGGTTCCGGCGACGACGAGGCGCTTCACCATGGCAACTTCTCCTCGGTTCCGTCGCCACTTCCGCTCGGTCCGTACACGGCATGACCGCGCCCAACCAACTCCCTACGGAGCGACGACAGGGCCGCCTCGTAGGTGGTCCATCGTCCCGAGTTGACGCGCGATCCGACGTCGGGCCACGACACCGTGATCTGGTGCATTTCGTCGTCACCCCATGCGTGCACGACACACACGATTTGCCTACCGACATGCACCGCTCCGGACCGGTAAAGGAACGAGCAGCCGCCCGATAGATCCTGGATCCACCCGCCGACAACAATGCCGAGGATGCGGCTTGTCACGCGATCTCCTCCGCCCGCTCACCGGTCGCGATGAGGTCCAACTCCGACGCGCGCAGGTCGCCGAACCACGAGCCAACGCCGCCGATCGGGAACAACGCGTACACCGGCGCTCGTGCCACGACGCCGCTCGCCGTGACGAACGAGAACCCCGACTCGACCACGCCGAGCACAATGTACCGCCGCGATCGATGGTGCTCGCGCGAGCTTTCGCCCTCGCAACGCTCGGCCTCTTGCTCGTCGCTGCGAAGGCGCACGATGTCGCCGCGGGTGAAGGTCACCATGGGTCGCTCTCCATCGGTTGAAGGTCGCGTGGTGGTCGCGGCGGAGGGATCCGCATCACCCCGAAGAGCGCGGCTTGCCCGCGTTCCAAGCGCTCGCGGAACTCTCCAATCTCACTGGTGAGTTCGCCGCCTTCGTAGGCGTCAACCGCCTCGTACAGGCCGCCATACGTCGGGCAGAAGTCGGCCGCGACGATGGCGTCACGAAGCCATGCGCAGAGCAGGCAGGTGACGTGCGTGTCCGGCGACCGATCCCACACGCCGAACGTCCGCTGGTACCGCTCGCCCGGCACGATCGGCGACGTGCACTCGCAGCAGAGCCAGCGCTTGCGAGCACGCGGATGCGTCTCGACGAAGACCGTCGGATAGTCGTGGTCGTCACACATCGCCATCGCCCTCCGGCATCGGCTCGCCCGACACGAACGCCATGAGCCGCAACACCTCGCGCTCGATCGCGTCGATGCGCTCGTTCTGAATTTCGATGAGCGCCAGCGCCGCGGCGAGATGCCTCGTCAACGCGCTTGTGACCACATCGAACTTCGGATCCGGATCGGCGTTCTTGATCGCCTCGATGAGACCGTCGTAGTGGTTTTGGATCACCGCATGAACGCCCGTCATCGCTTCGTCACTCATCGTCGATCACCATTTCCCCGACGCGCATGCGTCGAAACGAACCATCCGCGAGGCCGACAAAATCGCCGACCTCGCCTGCATCGAGAGCCGCGCGAACCATGGCGATTGCCTTCGTTGCGGCATCGGTCTCCGAGGCTTTCGGAAACGTCCACAGACGCACGCCGCGGTCCTCGGCTCGAGCTCGCCAGCGGGGCGACTGCTCGGTGTGGAGGCGGGTTGGGTAGACGTGGAGGATCATTCCGCCGCCTCCGCCATCGCGGGCCGAACGTTCGCCCGCACGAGTGCGGCTGCGACGTCGGGGCACACGCTGTTGCCGGCGAGCGCAACGAGGTCCGTGGCGCCGAGCATCTTCCCTTCATGCTCGATGTCGATGCGCCACGACTCAGGGAAGCCCTGCGCACGGAACAGCTCGCGAGGCGACAGCATGCGGTGGCCGATGTCGTAGATGCGCGTGCGCTTCGGCTTCTCGTCGAGCACGTCGAAGAGCGTCGGAGCCGCGGGCTTCGCGAACCGATCGAGCAGCGCGTCGGCTTCGGCTTCGTGGTCGCCGACCTCCATCGCCGTCGTCGTGAGCGCGTGGTGATCCTGCGTCGTCACCGTGCCGAGTGGGCGATCGAGTTCGTGCCCGACCACGCCGCCGTAGTGCTTCGTGATGAACGCCGCGATCAACGCATGCTTGACGCCCTGCGCGACGACGGTGCCCACGGGCTTGTGGATGTCGTAGACGCGCGGCGACTGCCCTTCGCGCTCGCCGTTGCCCGAGTGGATCATCGTCGGCGCGTAGCCGTTCACGACGAACGGATGACGCACGCCGAGCACGTAGCGGTGGATGCCGTGCGCGATGCGCGCGAGCGTGTTCTCCGCGAGCGGCTTTCGGCGCTTGAAGATGCTCTTGAACGGCAGCGACCAGTCGATGATCTCGGCAGCCGTTCGCCACGGCTTCGCGCATCCCGTGCCGTGCGTTGGCTCGGGCCACGTGATGGGTTCGCCATCACAGCGCGCGATGATGAAGAGGCGCTCGCGCGTAGTCGGCGAGCCGTAGTCGGCGGCTACGAGCTTGCGCCATTCGACCGTGTAGCCTTGTGCCTTGAACTTCCCGAGCCACTGCCGGAACGTATTGCCGGCCTTCGACTTGATCGGTTGCCCGCGCTCGTCGAGCGGTCCCCACTTCAGGAACTCGGCGACGTTCTCCAGGATGATCACGCGCGGCTTCACCGTGCGCGCCCACTTGATCACGACCCACGCGAGCCCACGGATCTTGTTGTCGAGCGGTTTGCCGTTCTTCGCGCGACTATGGTGCGTGCAGTCCGGGGAAAACCACGCGAGATCGACCCAGCCATCGCCGACCACTTCGACGGGATCGACGTGGAAGACGTCCTCTTGGTAGTGGCGCGTCGTCGGGTTGTTCACGCGGTGCATCGCGATCGCTTTCGACCAGTGGTTGATCGCGACATCGGGCGAGCGTCCGAGCGCCATCTTGGCGCCTTCACAGGCCCCGCCCGCGCCCGCGAAGTTCATGACGAGAAGCCCGCGCTTCACCGCGCCACCTTCGACGGCTTCGTCGGCACCTCGGGGAACGCATCCACGATGCGCAACGTAGCGCGCTTCGTGAAATACGCGTAGACCCACGTGGGATCCGTCGAGCGCGAGATCGCGACCGTGTACCCCTCGGCAGCGGCGATTCGTTCGAGCATCACGCGGTTGCTCGCGTGGTACGTGCCCGTCCACGTCTCGGGTTTGTTCGCGAGCCTGCCCACGAGAAGGCCCGACTCGTAACCGCGCACGAAGGCGCGATCGGGGTCCTCGTCGGCGGTCACATCGAAGAGGATGCGCGGCGCGCACTCGCCTTCGGATTCGTCAGCTGCGAGCGGGTGCACGAGCGGAACGACGTCGGCTTGCGGACCTTCGGCAGCGGCAACCCGCTCCTCGAGCCGCGCCAGCTTCGTCGCCACCATCGCATCGACGCGATCGGCGCCGAGGATGAGGCGCACTTGTTCGCCAACAATCAGGGCGTCGGCGCACTCTTCGACGGCCTCCTCGTCGCCGCGTCCGCGTTGCATGTGCGAGAGGGCCACGACGAGCTCGCCGCATTCCTCGATCGCCACTCGGATCTGTTCGTCGATGCCGAACACGGCGCGGGCTCGGCGGTAGAGGTGTTCGCGGGTCATGCGGCCACCTTCGCGTACGCTCGCGCCGCGATGACGCCAGACACCGTCGCCACGCGGATGTTCATCGACCGAGCGATCTCGGTCATCGGGTCATCCTTTGCGGCATCACGACCGCCTGCGTTTCGTTCGTGAGCGCCGGTGTGACCAGAATCGGATCGAGTGGTCCGCAGAACGCGATCGCAACCTCGTCGGCCGCCATGCACGACAGCGCGTCGATCAGGTACTTCGGCTGAAATCCGATCGACACAACCTTACCGGCGTAGTCGCAGTCAACGACGTCGCTCGACTCACCGCGCGCACCCTGCGCTTCGACGCGGATCTCGCCGGGGGCGAACGTGATTGCCATCGCGTCGCTCTGCTCCTTGCCTTCCTGCTTCGCCGTCACGCGTGCGCCGCGAACCGCGTCGAGCAGCATCGTTCGGCTCACGCGCGCGACATGCGGGTGGTTGCGCGGGATGACCTTCTCGCTCGGCGGGAACACTGCGCCCGCGAGCCGCATCGTCGTCGTCGTGATGTCGCCGCACCGCATCGTTGCGTGTGAAGCGTCGGCGCCGATCTTCGTGATGCCATCATGCTCGGCGAGAGCGCGCTTCATTGCGGCGACACCCCGCGAGGGGAGCAGGCATTCGAAGGCGCCGGCCTCGCATGCGCCTTCCGTCTGCGTGAGCCGGTGCCCGTCGGTCGTCTTCGCGGCGACCTTTCCGTCCGCGCACACGAGCATGACGCCCGCGAGCATCGGCCGCGTTTCGTCCATGCTCATCGCGTGCTCGACGGTCGAGATCGCGCGTAGCAAAGCTTCGCTCGCGAGCGTCACCGGGCACTCGGGTTCCTTCGCGAGCATCGGATAGTCCTCGGCATCGAGCGCGGCGATCGTGCGTCGCGCCTTGCCGCATCGGAGCGTCAACTTCGTGAGCTCGATTTCGGCGTGAACGTCGCCGCCATGCTCGGGGAGCGAGCCGCAGATGTCGCGGAGCGTCTTCGCATCGACGAGGCACGAGCCGGGTTTGTCGATGGTCGCGGTGACAAGCGCCGTCACGGTCGTGTACGTGTCCGTCCCGGTGATCGCGATGACGTCTTCGCCCGCGTTCGCCTCGAGCTTCACGTTCGCCAGCACGGTCAACGATGCCTTCGCATCGGTCACGGCGGCAGCCTGCGCAACGGCGTTCAGAAGCGCCTTTCGTGTCGTGGTGAACTTCACGCGGCCACCGCCTTGCGCGCGCTGAGGTGCGCCGGATTCACGTGCGTGGTCCGCCTGCACGCATCACGGAAGTCGTCGAGAGCGCGACGCACGTTGTAGACCTCGATCGAATCGTCGGGCGTCTCGTGGCCGACGAGATCCCGCACGAGATCGGCGAGCTTGCAGGCCGCGGCGTGCGCGTCCTCGTTGAAGATCTTCGGACCCTCGCAGCCCTCGGCGAGTGTGATCTTGCTCTCCGCGTCGTCGAGCGAACTGCGCGCCGCATCGATCGCCGCCTGCTCATCCCGTAGCCGACTCATGTAGTTGTTCATCGCCATGCTCACGCTCCCTTCATCAGATCGAAAATCGAACCCTGCCCACGTACCGAGGAACCCAAGCGCTCCTTCTTCGCGTGCGCAATTCGCGCCTCGGCGATCTTCACGTATTCGCCATCGAGCTCCGCGCCGAGGAAGTCCACGCCCTCGAGGGCGCACGCCACGCCCGTCGAACCCGAGCCCGTGAACGGGTCGAACACCGTGCCGCCTTCCGGGGCGATGAGGCGCACGAGGTATCGCATGAGGGCGATCGGCTTCACCGTCGGGTGCGTGTTCCGCCGCTCCGTCGCGCCGCGCTGGTACGCGGTATCGTTCGTGACCTCGCGCCCGTCCGTGACGGTGCGCGTGCCGAGGTGCTCGAGGCCCGCCTCGCGCTCGGCCTTGCTCGCCTTCGCGCAGTAGAAGAAGCGCGAGGCGCCTCCGGAGTTCATCGTTATGCGTGCTTCCGTTTCGCGTGCGTAGTTCGCCCCGTTCATGGCTATATTCGGCGTGGCGTTCCGCCGCTTCGGGTGCGCGCCCGCCTTGAGTGTGCCGCTCTGCTCGTCAAGCAACGCGCCCGCTTCCTCGTCCAGGACCACGTTCGCGGGCCAGCGTCCCTCCGGGGTTTCCCTACCGACGAGCACCGAGCGCTTCAGCCCGCCGAGGCCCGCGGCACCGTCGCGGTCGTCCGTCGGTGCCTTGAAACCAGGATCACGAGGAGCGCCCTCGACCCTGCACGTGCCGATGTTCAGGCACCCCGTCCCGTACGCGAGCGCGTTCTCGACGACGGACCCCCGGAGGGGTTTGCGCACGAGGAGGATAGGTTCGTACGCTGGCTTCAGCGCGGTGCCGAGCCCGAGCAGGCGCCGTGCTTCTTCGCTCTGCGGTAAGTCGCGAGCAAGACCGTCGCGAGAGGTGATGCCGTAGTTGTTCACCCGCGATCTGGGCCGCACCTCTCCGGTGATTGGGCGCTCGAGCCATGCTTCGGCGACCTGCCCTTTGCGGTCGTTCAGGCGGCGCACCTCCGCGTCAAGCTCACCGCCCATACCGAGCAGGTCGCGCAAGCGGACCCACTGATCCCAGGTTGGAAGGAGCGGTTGCGAGTCTGTGTCTCGGGCCGCCCAGTGATCGACCATGCGCGAGTGCATCCCGAAGTCGTCGGCGATCTCTCGCGACGATACTTCGAGAGCGTCCATCTGTGCACGAATCGCCCGACACACGACGCGCACCTCCTCGGCATCGTTGCGCTTCTTGTCAACGGCCCTGCTCGGGTCGTGGTTCTTCGGGAACCCGCTGCCGAACATCCACATGAGCACGTCGCGGACCTCGAACCCGGCGTCTTCGACCTGGCAGGCGAGGCGGTGGTACAGGCGCGGCGCGCCGAAGATGACGCCATGCGCCCCGGGCTTCATCACGCGGAGACACTCGCGCCAGATCTTCGGGTCCGGCAGCGCCTTGTCCCACTCCTGCCCCATGAAGCCGAGCCCATACGGCGGGTCGGTCACGAGCGCGTCGAGGGTGTTCTCGTCCATCGCTTCGAGGACGTCGAGACAGTTGCCGAGTCTGACATCGCAGGTCATCGCCCCGCCTTCCGCGCCGTCACGGCGTCCATCTGCGCCACGAAGTCGAACGTCTCGGGGTTCGCCACCAGGATCGCGAACAGCGCCTCACACGCGTAAGAGCGGGCCTCCTCGCGTGTGCGCGGCGTGAGTTCGTCGATCAGCGCGGACTCGACCTTGACCGCGGTGTAGCGATCGATTGCGAGTTGCGCGTCTGGGGTGATAGTGAGGACTCGCGTTGGTGCGCGCGGCGCCGACGTCACCTCGCGAACGGCGTCGAGTAGCCCGACGTCGGTCGTGATCGTGCCGAGCCGAGTGAGGATCGACTGACGCGCAACGTCGCCGTTCGGGTGCGCCGTGACGCACGGGATGCGATGAGCGAGCGCGTAACAGTACTCGCCCCAACACATCTTCCCGCCGTCGTCGGGCGCGAGCAGGACGAGCACGTCCGAGCGACCAACGCCGTCGAGATCCTCGCGAGCGATGCGCGCCGCGATCTCGTCGTCGAGCTTGGCCTCGGAAACGCCGGACGCGAGCGCGTGCTCGACGTGCGGCGTCCAGTCATGCGCGTTGCGGAATCCGCCGTTCTCGAGCGTCCGCATGGCCGCACGTGCTCGGGGCCACTCTCTCGACGCTGCCGCCAGGTAGAAGGACTTCCCGTTCACGCCTGGTTCTCCGTTTCATCGAGCGACTCGGCGCGAAGTTCCTCACCAGTCGCCCGCGACAGCGCGTCGAGGCGGGCGATTTCGGCGCGCACCATCGGCGCGTGCGGGTCGAGTTTGAAGACCGGATTCGCGAGCTTTTCGAGCCGCTCATACTCGGCGGCGTCTCGCTCTATTTCTCGAATCTCGCAGCGCTTCAGGTCTTCGATGGCGGCGACGATGTCGGCGGTCGGGCCAGGCTCGCAGCCGAAGTCCCAGCAGTGGCAGATGCCCACCGCGTGCGCGACGGTGCGAAGCGCCGCGTGCGATTCGTTGGCCTTCTTCGTGAGCCGCTCGATCTCGTCGAGCGCCCACACGAGGTCGGTCCCGTATGCGCCGAACGGCGAGCCCGAGGCGAGGCGCTTGCGGATGGTGTCGAGGCGGTCGGTCATCGGCAGGCTCCACAGGTTTCGAGGAAGTAGACGGCAAGGATCATGGCCACGGCGTAGGGCGCAGAGATTCCGATCGCGGTCGTCGCGCTCACTGAATCCCCACGATCTCGTAGCCAACGTCGGCCATCGCAGCGGCGTGCTCGACGGTGTCGCGAACGCCGGAAAGCTCGGTCCAGTTCGCGATTTCGCCGCTCTCGTCCGAAGCGAAGAGGAAGCACTCGTGCGCGAGTCGCGTACGGATGCCGCTGGCCAACACGAGGTCGTGACCGTTGAGCGGTGGCTCCATGCGATAGAGCGCCTGGATCGCGTGCTCGTTCTCGATCGTGCGAAGGAGCGTCGCGGTCTTCACGACTCACCCCGCGGGCTCGTCACCGTCGGCTCGTCCCACTCGGGCGCATCGACGGGCCATGTGCCCGTGGACGTCGCCGCCATCGGGCGCCGCACGTTCGGCCGTCGTGGCACAGCATTACCCGGCTCGAGCGGAACGCGTCGCACGTTACGAGGCGCGGGCCGACGACGCATCGCATGGGCGATCGCGAACGCGCCAACGACGCCGAGCGCGATGCACGTGAGGATGATCTGCGCGGGAGTGACGTATCTGAGGATGTCGATCATGTCTCGCTCGCTTTCGCGGTTGCTCGGTAGATGCGCCCGATCGATCGGACGTGCTCGGATGACACGGGAATCGCGCGGGGCAGTCGATGCCCACTGCGCAGGATGGCCGCCACGGACGACGCGGAGTGGCCGGTGAGCCGCGGCGCCACGTCGCACCACGCGGCCCAGATGTCCGGCCGCTCGCAGAGGTACGCGTACGCCTCGGAGTCGGCGCGACGCGGGCTGTCCGGCAGCACGAACGGCCGATTCACGCCGCTCTCCGGCGACGTCGCGGCCCTCGCCCGGTGCCGAGCAGGAGCCAGTCCGTGGACACGTCGAGCTCGGCGGCCAGTGCGACGATGGTAGCGCTGCCCGGATTCGGGATCGCGCCTCGTTCGATCTGGCCGACCACGACGTCGCCCGCGCCGATGCGCTGGGAAAGCTCGCGTCGGCTGAGCCCGTGCAGTTCGCGGGCATGCGCTATGCGGGATGCTAGGGTCATGCGGTGAGCCTCGGTGATGCGTTGTCCATGGGCGACATACTACTCACGTCGGACCCGTCGTCAAGGCTACGTCTGACGATTTTGCACCATCCGCGAAACCATTACGGAATCGGACAATCGACACGCGGCGCACGATTTTTCGTCGATGGCCGTTGACGCGATAGCGCTCATGAGTAGAATGGCACTCATGGACACCGCATCACGACTCCCCGCCGCAACGAAGCGCGACATCCTCACCGCGGCCCGCGCGTTCCGCGGCCAGCAGTTCACGGCCGCGCGCCTCGTGACCGTCCTTCGCGTCCACGGCCTCCAGGTCGTGCGCCGCGACGTCGAGCGACACGTCGAAGCGGTGCTTACCGCGAACGGCTACTTCACCAACGAGGCCGGCGTTTTCGCCGCGGCGTGAGCATGGAAGCCCACCCTGAAATGGTCCGCGTCCCGGCTCGAGGCCGCGACACCCAGCGCGCGAGCGTCATCTGGCGCCGTGACGGCAAGGTCCGCGTCGAGCTCTGGACGAGCCCTGGCTGGAACCGCCACAGCGCCCCGTCGGGCCGTTGCGTCACGCTCCCGGAGTCCAAGGTCACCCCGGCGCCCGGTGATCGCCCGTCGATTCTCGGCGCAGCGTTCGCCCCGGTCACCATCGGCACCTCGTCACAGGGCGTCGAGTGGGTCGCCTACTACCCCGAGGACGTCGCCCCGATGACCGAGGCATTCGAGGCGATGGAGGCCGCGACGCTCGAGGCCGAGATGCTCGATTTCAGCGTCGAGACGATGGGCTACTGCCACGGCGTCAACCTCCGCCCGATGTTCTCGAAGGTGTGGCCGTGAGCGGCGCGATCGTCGCCCACATCGCGGCAGTCAACGACGCCGCATCTGCCTACCGCTCGATCATCGCGCAGACCGAGGGCGACCTCGTCATGCGCGGGCTGATGCTCGACGGTCTCGCCTTCGACTGCGCGAAGGACACCGCCGATGCGCAGACGGCACGCCGCTTCGGCCCCGTGTTCTGGGCCAGCGCAACGAAGGCGAGCGTCGCGCTCGTGGTCGGCGATCGGATGGTGTTCGTGGTGGCCGATGTCGTGACCCGCACGGGCCGCGTGATGAGTGATGAAAGGACGGTGGCAGCGTGATCTCGACGTTCACATGTTGGCGCGGCGGGCCCGATATCGACGACCGCATGGATGAGGCCGAGATCCGCGCATACAGCGCCGGGCAGGCCGCCGAAAAGCTCGCACTTCGTCACGACGAAGGCGAAGACGGCGACGTCATCTACGTGATCGATGGCGACGAGATCCACGAGTACCACTGCCGCTTCGTCCGTGACGTGACGTGCGACTACCGGTGCGCGGCGACGTGGCCGTTGCCCGCGAGCGACGAGGCCGAGTCATGAACGCCCCCCTCCGCCTCGCCCCCGATCGCACCTACTGGCAACCCCTCGGCCTCCACGCCGCGGCGGACATGGGTGCCCGCGTCGAGCCCATGCAGCACGGCCACGAGGTCTGGCACATGCGCGGCGAGACGATGCTCGTCCGCATCATCGACGGGATGCCGCATGCGCTCGACGTCTGCGGGCAGCCCGACGGGGCGATCACGGTGCCGACGTGGATCGAGCCGCGCGGTTCGTTCGTCGCGGCGCATGTGGAGCGCAAGCCGGTGCCCCCGAGCGATTGGGCGCACGAGCAGTGCCTGCGCGAGTTGGCCGCCGAGAGGCGAGCGGATGCGCGCGAAGAGTTGCGGGATTACCGGCGCCGATCGTGGCGTGAGAAGTCGTTTCAGATCGAGTGAGGGAGGCCAAGAGCATGTCAGCGAAAATCAAAATCGAACGCGGTGAAGCGGTGCGAACGGCGCCGGTGGTGGCGCGGATCAGCGTCGCGAAGCTCCGCGAGATGCTGAAGATCCCCGAGGGCGCGACGGTGTCCATCGTCGGCGAAACCGCGGTCATGCCGATGGGCGACGGTGACGAGTTCGTCGCCGAGTGGACCGAGACGAAGGCTGTGCGGACGCGGAAGAAGGAGGCGTGATGGAAGAGACGATCCAACTCGACGGCTTCGGCACGCTGCGTCGCGATCGCGGCTACGACACGCCGTGGTACGTCGCCGGCAACGACGACGCGTCGCTGAAGATCTCGCCCTACGAGGACGGGTCCACCGTGTTCGTGCAGGTGCACGCGCTCGGCGTGACGGTGACGTGCGTGTCGAGCGATGCGCGCGAGGCGTTCGGGAAGATCCTGGCCGCGCTATCGCGGCGTGCGCGCGAGGTGATTCTCTCGCTCGGGGATGCGGTGGTGTATGCGTGACTTCGTTGCGTTGCCGCACTTCGGGATCGTGCTCGCGCTCGAGCATGGCGAGTACGTCTGCCACAGCCACGACGCGAACACGAAGATCATTGCGATCGAGTTGCCGCGCGGATGCTGGCAGTTGCGTCTCGACGTCGATGACGGCGACGCGCACGTCGTGCTCGTTGTCGAAGCGAAGGGGCTCGAAGGTGCGGAAGCCGCGCTCGTCAAGGCGATGGGCCGCGCTGAGGACGTGCTGACGGCGGCGTTGATGCAGGTGAGTGTCGAGTGTCGGCACTCGGGCGAAGTGAGGGCGGCGTGATGGGCACGAAGACCGCAGCAATGCACGCAAACGCGCTCGCGCGGATGCTCTCCGACGCGCCGATGTCAGCGGACGAGCGCGAGGCGATCGAGATCGCACGCATCTGGTTCGACCTGCAAGCGTCGAAGATGCGCGCAGTCGAACGTGGCGAGGCCGTGCAGATCGAGATTCCGGTGGTCGTGTGCGCCGCGGGTGGGTACCTCGTGATGGAGGTCGATACGACCTACACGCCGCTGTCGGGACATCGCACCGCTTCCGATGTCGCGCAGGGTCTCGCGATCGGCGGCGAGTACCGCGGCACGCCGTACGTCATCGCCGTGACGCTGCCCGCGTTCAAGGCCGTCGAGGCTGCCGTTGTGGTGGGGGATGTGGCGCCATGTTGAACGGCGCATCCCTCTCGACGCTCGACCGCCGCTCGTACCTCGGCGGTTCCGAGATCGCCGCGGTCGTGGGCCTCTCGCCCTACGCCACGGCGCTCGACGTGTGGGCCCGCAAGGTGCTTGGCGCGGAAAGCCCCATGTCGCCCGCGGCAGAGGTCGGCATCGTGCTCGAGCCGGCCGTCGCGGAGCTCTACCGCATCCGCCGCGGCGCCGAGGACATGCGCATCCTCGGCACGTGCATCGACCCGAGCGAGCCATGGATCGGCGCGACTCCGGACCGTGTGCGCGACTGCGACATCAACGTGCAGATCAAAGTCGTTGGTCAGTGGCAGGCGAGCCGGTGGGGCGTGCCCGACGACGGTCCCGAGGGCGTGCCGGCCGAGGTGCTCTGCCAGGTAGCCTGGGAAACGAACGCCATCCAGCGCGCGACCGGACGGCGCATCGACGTGTCGCATGTGCCCGCGCTCCTCGGCACCGATCTCCGCGTGTTCGAGGTGCCCACGGATCACGCGATGATCGAGATGCTCATCGACGCAGCTCGCGCGTTCTGGACCGACCACGTCGTGACCGGAAGGCCGCCCGAGATCACGGCGGAGATGGGCGAGTCGGCGCGCGAGCTCGTGCACATGATCTACCCGAAGGACACGCGCCCCGTCGTCGATGCGAGCGACGAGATCGTGCGCCTCGCCATCGCCTACGACGACGCGCGCAAGGCGTGCGATGAGGCGAACGACGCGAAGGGCGCGATCGCGGCGCAACTGTGCGCGCTCATTGGCGAGCACGAAGGTGCGGTCACGGCCGACGGCTCGGTGCGAGTCGCATGGAAATCACGAGCGAGCGCGGGCACCGACTGGAAGGGCCTCGCCACGTCTCTCAACCCGAGCGAGGCGTCGATCGCGGCGTTCTCTCGGCCTGGTTCACGGTCTCTCACGGTGAAGGTGAAACGATGAACGACAGTGCACTCGCAACGATCAACCCAAGCGCGATCGCGCGCACGTCGCACGAGACGACGACGGCGCATTCCGCGGCGCTCGCGAAGGCCGAGGTCGAAGCGCGCTTCGCCGTGGCCGTGCATCGCCCGCGCGACATGGACCTCGCACGCGTCGCGCTGCTACAGGACTGCAAGCGCCCGCACTTCGCGGCGGTCGCGCGCTACTCGAAGCCGGTCGGGGGCAAGCCGATCGAGGGCCCGTCGATTCGGTTCGCGGAAGCCGCGCTCCGTGCGCTCGGTAACGTCGAGGTGTCGAGCCCGGTAGTGTACGAGGACGACGAGAAGCGCATCGTTCGCGTGACCGTGTGCGACCTCGAGTCGAATCTCACGCACCGGACCGACATCACGATCGCCAAGACGGTCGAGCGCCGCAAGCTCGGCAACGGACAGAAGCCGATCTCGACGCGGCAGAACACGTACGGCGAGACGGTCTACATCGTCGCGGCGACCGACGACGAGCTCGCCGTGAAGCAGGCCGCGCTCGTGAGCAAGGCGCTGCGTACGCTCGCCCTGCGCATCGTGCCCGGCGACCTCGTGGACGAGGCGATGGATGTCGTGCTCGAGACGCAGCGGAAGGGCGACACGGCCGACCCCGAGGCCGCTCGGAAGAAGCTCGTGGACGCGTTCGTCGGCATCGGCGTCTCGCCCGCGTCGCTCAAGGAATACTTGGGCCACGAGGTGTCCGCGTGCGCGCCCGCCGAGCTCGTCCATCTGCGCGCGATCTACGCGGCGATCAAGGACGGTGAGACGACGTGGAAGGACACGATCGCGAAGGGCGAGGATGCGCCAAAGTCCACCGCGAAGGTGACCGCGGTGCACGAGCATCTGAAGGCAAAGCGAGTGCCCGATCCGCATGGCGATCCGGACCCGAGCGTGAGGACGCGCGAACCGGGCGAGGAGGGTTGATCCATGAGCGTCAACAAGGTCATCCTCGTCGGCAACCTCGGCGCCGATCCCGAGCTCAAGTACACGAACGGCAACCAAGCCGTGATGCGGATGCGCCTCGCGACATCCGAGAAGTGGCTCGACAAGTCCGGCACCAAACAGGAGCGCACCGCGTGGCACACGGTCGTTCTGTGGGGCAAGCGCGCCGAGGCTCTGTCGAAGTTCCTCGTCAAGGGCAAGACGCTCTACATCGACGGCCGCATTGACTACCAGGAATGGGAGAAGGACGGCGTCAAGCACTACAAGACCGAGATCGTCGCGAACGACATCGTGCTTCTCGGTGGCAAGGGCGACGGCTCGCAGAGTGGCAATCGCGGCTCGAGTCGGACCGAGCCGCAGCGCGACGGCGGCTACGGCGGAGGTGGCGAACCGACGGCCGGCAACGACTCCCCGGATGACGATTTCGATCCGGACTCGCTTCCGTTCTAGCCCTGTTTTCGCGGCCAGTCCGCGCGACCCATCGAGCTATCGATGCGCGGCGCGGGAAGACCGAAAGGACGACGATGAGCAATACACTCGACGACGACAGCGACAGCAACTTCCTGGATTACGTCCGGGCCCATTCGCGCACCGATCGCGCGCTCTTCAGCGACCGCCACGTCGCGCGCTTGCTCCAACTCGCGGGTGACGATCGCGCACCGATCTACGCCGCTCGCTCCGGCTTCACGTCGATCGACGAGTGGACCGCGAAGCCACTCATCGACGCCGCACGCGCACGGCTTTCGCCATGACCTACTGCACCACCGGCAAACGCATCTGGCCCTCGCGTCGCGCTGCAAAGCTCCACGCGGGCCGTGTCCACAGTCACCGAATGCGCGCGTACCTCTGCGACGAGTGCGGGCGCTGGCATCTGGCGAATGAGGAGAAGCGATGAAGACGATCGAAGAGCAGATCGAAGAGGCGCGCGAGGAGCACCGGGAGATAGGATGCTTCATGGCGGAGAACGCCACGCAGGCGCGCTTGCTCGCCCGCGCCGCATCCCGCCTTGCCACCCTAGAGGCCGTGCGGGATGGGCGGATGGTCGCTGTCTACGCGACGGTGTGCGTGGAGCATGCGGGCGCCTGGGCGGCGTACGGCGTGCACTACAAAGAGCACGACCACGCCGATGTCATGGAGGGCGCGATGTGCCAGACGTCTGACGCTATCACCCTCCTCCGAGGCTACGCCCACGTCCCCAGCACGCAGGTGCACGAGGTCGAAGCCGACTCCGAGGTCCCGTCATGACCACCCGCGCCCAACTAGAGAGTGAGCGGGAGGCGCTGATTCGAGCGCGTGCCTCCGCGTGGTACCGCGCGGGCGAGGCGCTTGCGTCGTCGCCGCTCACCGCATCCATCGCGCGTGTGGAGGCGCTGCTTTCGCTGAGCGATGAGCAGTGCGCGTACCTCGTCAAGCACGAGATCGCGATCGCGTACGCCGATGAGGACGACGCCGAGCACTGCGACGACGTCCCGGCTGGCGAGTTGCGCCCGTCCGAGACCGCTGCGGCTCACCGCGCCGTCGCCGACATCGTGGGGCGCTCATGACCCGCCGCGTCCACTTGCAGTTGTCTGCCATCACCTCCGACGACGGGACGCGGTGTGCGGCGGAGTGTCCGCACCTGTCGTCGTCATGGTGCGAGTGCACATCGTTTCGCGCTGTGGTCATGCGCCACGAAGGCGGTTACCTGCGCGCTGCCGCCTGCATCGCCGCCGAGCAGGCTGCCGCATCGGTGCCGTCGTGTGAGGGGGCGCGCGGGCTGGATGCGTCCGAAGCGCTACGAGGTACGGAAGGGGGAGCGATGACGCCCGATGAGTTGATCGAAGAGACTGCGTTCCTGCGCCGATGGAACCGACTGTCAGCGCAGGTGCACGTTGATGATTACGCCGACGCCGTGAACTCCCTCGCCACGCAGCTAGACGACGCCAAGCAGGTCATCGTCACGCTGCGGGCGACGATGGAGCAGATGCGACGCGAGCGGGACGAGGCGCGGACCGAACTCGCCGCCGCCAAGGATGCGCATGGTGTGTTTCTTGAAGCCACCGGGCGCGCAGCGCTGGCGCGCGATGCGGCATTGGCGAAGCTGGCGCGCATTCGCGAGGTGGCCGAGTGCGACTACCACGACACACCGCGGACCGTGCTCCGCATCATCGACGAGAAGGAGAGCGGACAGTGAACGCAGAAGAGCGGCTGAAGGCTGCTGGGTGGAAGCGTCTACACCAGCCGTGTGACCTCACCATGTACCGGTGGACCCGTGACGGAATCGACTGGTACACCGAAGACGAGGCCCTCGTCGTCGTGCTCACCGCCGAACGCGACGCCGCTATCGCTCGCGCGGAGAGGGCGGAGGCGCAACGAGACTCGGCCCGACGTGACGCCAACGGCGCGGCCCACCGTGGGGACATGGCGTGCGCCAGAGCGGACGCCGCAGAGGCGCAGCGTGACGCGCTACAACGCCACTTCGACGCGGCAGGCCCAGAGCACAACCTGATGTCGCTATTCGATCTCTACGAAGAGCGCGCAGAGGCCGCCGAAGCGCTGGCAGCGTCGCGGCCCGAAATCACGCCCGAGGATGCGCGCGACGGTGCTGTGGACGCCCACGGGCCGGGTTCACGCGAGGCGTATCGCCGTGTCTACAACGCCCTCCGTGCCCATGCAGCGAAGGTGAGCCGATGAACTACGAGACATGCCCCGTATACGACTGCTGTGGCGGCACCATCATCCGCGACAACGGCATGCGCGCGCGGTGCCGCACGTGCGACGGTCGTGGCGTCGTGGAAGCGCCGCGCGTCCCCCCGGTTACATCCACGCGGGAGCCGATGGTCGTGACCGTTGCGCGCGGGACGGATGTGCACGACTACGCTCCAGCGAAGGTGGCTGCGATGCCGGACTACGTGCACGGCATACGCGAGGGTGAGCGGCGCGCGTACTGGCTCGTCGCCATCGGTGCGCTGTGCGCGATGGAGCAGGCCGAGCACGAAGAGGCCGTTGCCGGCTACGGAACGCTCGCTGGCAACGTGGCTCGCGAGATGATGCATGGCCTGTGGTTCACGTTCGTCGCGGTCATGAAGGCGCTCGCGGCATCTGGCGACGAGGACGCATCTCGCTTTCGGGGAGCGTGGGTGGTGAGCGGCTACGACCCTGCATGTGCAACGAATGAGGCGAAGCGATGACGCGCAAGTACAGGCAAGGCGATTGGGTGGAGGTCCTCATGGAACGCGAGATAGAGGAGGCGAAGCGATGAGCGAGAACCCGCGCGACAACTACGAACTGTGGAAGGCGCATATGCGCATCGCGATCATGGGCGCGTCGATCGCTCGCGAGTGCCACGACATGATGGCCCGCGGACTCGGCGCGCCCGAGGTGGAAGACATGCAGCGCTTCACCATGGAAGCAGGCGCGCTTGCCGACCTGTGGGAAGAATCGGTGACCGCATGAGCCCCGCCAAACGCCTATCGCGACCGGGTTGCCGATGGGCGTTCACGTGACGGCGGCGGTGAAGCCGGCTTGGAGGGCGCATGGGTGACCCCGCTCGAGCACGACGCATCGACGATGTGCGCCTTCGTCGCGCGCTTTCGCGCGTGCTCGTTCCCGAGCTCGTCGCGAAGGTCCTCGACGAGGCGACCGTCGATGAGCGCCCGCCCGTTGTCGCCCCGACGGCAGCGCAGCTCGAGGCCGAGATCCGCGGGCAGGACGAACGGAGTAGACTCCGGGGCAAAGGATGAACCGCGAGGCGACCATATCGCGCGTCACGAAGCGCGGCGTGCTCTGGCATCGAGTCCGCGCGTGGGAGCACGGCGAGCGCGTGCTCGTTGGCATGTTCCGCGATGAACAGGACGCGCTCACGGCGAAGCTCGCGTACGACGGATGGCGCGTGAAGGTTGGGTCCGTGCCCGAGGCGATGGCGGTTGGTCGCATGCCCGGTGCTCGGCCGGGCTCGCGGCCGGTTGCTACGGGAACCTCGCCTCGAGCCACACGCCGAACGACTCACGCTCCTCGGGAACCAAGAAATCGAGGTGGTGGCGGCCAACCTCGGCGGCCCATGCGCGCCACTGCGCCCTGTTCCACAGCATGTAGTTGGTCATCCGTGACACGCTCGCGCGATCGATCCCGATCTGCTCGTCCGGCGTGCGCCCGAGAGAGCGCGCGTAGGCCACGTAGTACGGGTTCCAGTTGCTCGCGGGTGGCGCGTCGAATGCTAGCTGACCCTGGGTGCCCATCTACCGACCCTCCCGCTCGAGCTTCTCATCCATCGCATCCCGCACCCACTCGGACAGGTCCGTGTCGTCGCGGTCCGCCGCCGACTGCGCACGGGCCCGAAGGCCGGCCGGGACGCGAATGGCCAGCGTCTCCCCGCGCTCGTCGGGTGGCAGCCTGGGGCGGCCTCGGGGGCGCTTGGGCGCGGAGGTCACGCGTCGGCCTCGGCGACGTAGACAACCCAATCCTGGCAACCGGGGGCGCTCGCGTAGACCTCGATGTCGTGGCCGTGGCGCTTGGCCGCCGCCTCGATCGAGCGGCGAACGTTGCGCCATTGACGGATCGAAGCCTCGTCGCCGACGTCACCGGGATCTACCGTGTGTCCGCATTCGGCGCTGAGCCCATGCGAGAGCGTGATGCTCCGCGCCTCGGCCATCCGGACGACGGTTGCCACGTACTCCGCCCAGCCGTCACGCGCGTCGTCGTCCGCGCCATCGAGGCACTCGTCGAGCAGCGCGTCCGAGGACTCGCCAGCCATGACGCGGAGCACGTCGGTCTCGGGGTCGATGCCGGTGGCGGTGATGTTTTCGAGGGCGGCGGCGCTGAACTTGATCAT
>Ga0208916_10000067_pt1 | contig 43997 bp, 54 predicted proteins | sample DEB19_08_DNA_5_FD_184523 | JGI IMG/M metagenome (GOLD analysis project Ga0208916, IMG submission 184523) | Aqueous microbial communities from the Delaware River and Bay under freshwater to marine salinity gradient to study organic matter... | ecosystem: Environmental > Aquatic > Marine >... | reverse complement strand
AAAGTTGGGATTAATGCCCCGAGACAAAAGAAATTTGTTTAATGCAGCATCTTCAGCAATATTTGCTTTAGCTGACCAAGGGTCTTTAGGGTCGGTGCCAAAAGTGGCCTTTGCAGGCTCACCTTTGACAATACCTTTTAATATTTTTGCTTTATTACTCATTTTGTGCCTTATTCAGAAGTTCCGGTTTTACCCATCATTTCAGACTTAATACGCTTCATTGTTGACTTGGCCAAATCTTTTGCATTTTGCAATGGTTTGGAATCATCAGTAATAAATGGTTGATCGATTTGACTTGTTGGTCCACGACCCTCATCAAGTTCATATTCTTCGTTACTCAAACCTTTTTTACGATTTGCAGCTGCATCACTAGCAAAACCTTTATTGATATCTGATTGACTAGCCTTTGCACGTTCAGCACTGGAACGCTTAGTGTATGAACTTGTTGCAGATTTCATTTTCGCCAATGTTTCTGGTGATTTATTTTTTTCTGCTTGACTACGACGAGCTTGCGATACATTTAATGCCAAATTAGCAGAAATTTCATCTAGTTCTTCAACTTCTTCATTGCGTTGCTTTGCATAGTAAGCTGCTAGAGCCATTTGCTGGCGTTGTTTTGTTGATTTGCCAGCAAACTGTGGATTGTCACTATGGACAAAATCATGAATCCAATCTGCTGGCGGTGCTTTTTTTGATAAAGCTTCTTCCAATTCTTTTCTCTTTTGAGCAAAAGTTTTCATGCCTTTTTGTGCAGAATCTTTTGCACGAGAAGCAGGTGTATGAACTGCACCGGACTTATCTTTCACATTACCTTGAGTCTTTTTATAAGGAGCATCAAATGGAGGTTCAACTTCTTCTTTTTTATAATCTTTGGTATCAACTCTACGATTTTTGTGAGCACCACTCATACGAGTAAATGGTTTCTTTTCGTCATCTTCTTCTGGTTCTACATCAGGTGCTTGGCGACCACCACCGTAACGGGTACCTTGTTTGATACCTGCAGCGCCACTTGGTTGTGGTGTATTTGCTTTTTTACGAACATCGGAAACAGTAGGGAATGCTTCATCCAATTCACGCTCAGCAACTTTTTCCATGATTTTAGCAAAATAGTTTGAAGATGTGTTCGAATCGTCCATATCTTCTTTTTTAAACATTTTTTTGATGGATGAACCCACTTTACCAACAGCATTCGCAGCATGTTGCATTACACTTGCGCCCGATCCCGAATAACCAGCGGATTGACGTTTTACATCGTGGCCAAATATATCAGCTCTTTGTGGTTTATTTTTATTTGCTTGATAATCTGCACGAGACTTTTCGCCAGCTGATTTAAAATCTGCATGAGACTTCTGCATCTGTTCTCTACTGATTCTGCGAGTTTTCTCCAAATCAGTTTCCTCATCTGTCATAGTAATTTCGTGCTCTTCACCACGAAGTTTTTTAAAATCTTCTGCATCAATCTTCTTTGGATCACCAGCAACAGCAGCAATCTTCTTCTGCTTGGCCGACAACTCTTTTGCTTCTTGTTGTAAAATATCTCTAACAGCATCAGCGACAGCTGCCACTTTTTTATTAATCATAGTTTTCTCCGTGTTAACGATTCTTTTTTTTCTTTATTAGTAAACCACCATTTTTAACATCTTGAGGTGTAACTAAAGGTTCTTTATTCGAAGCACCATTTAAGACACCACCAACACCCATGTCGTTTGCACCTGGGTCATCGATGGCTTCTTTGATTTTGCTTCTGAAAGACTTGAAGTTTGTTTCTTCTCGGTACGTCACATCACCCATACCTGACATAGGATATACTGTTCCTTGGGTGCGGGTGTCATATTCTGGTCCAATTCCTGGAGCTTTAATGGCACCTGATGGACTATTTAACCATTTCGAATTCTTTATTTTTTCTTTGTCTTTGCTGAACTTGGTTTCTTTGGGCTCGGGGTAGACTTTGATGGTGGGCTCTTTGGCTGACCCTTTGGCTTCGGTGTAGGTTTTGAACGTGTACCCGCCTCTTTTTTTGTTTGCGTCCCACTTGATGTTGCCGGCATTGGGGTCGGTTGCTTGATTGTCTGGAGCGAAATCGTCTGGACCGTCTGCTTTTGGACCTCTACCGGCGGTGATGGTAACACCTCTGGTTTTGTGAATAGTCTTAGAATCTTGGTTACTAACTTTGTTAACATTTTTATTTTCCTTATAGAGAGATTTAATTGAACCGTTGATATTCAGTTTACCTTGGTTCTCCAACCATGAGAATGCTACATCATTATATGATTTTCCATCAATGAATGCATTAACTTGCTGGTATGTTTCCGTCATTATTTCGTCATCGACGAACGACGCACTGTTGTCAAAATAGATGAAATCTTCAAACTTCTTGGAGAAAGTTGTTTTGTTTCTTTGTGATTGTAACCATTTATCATGGCGAACCGACTCAGAAACCATTTTAGTCAGTTTTTCATTTCTCTCTTTGCTTGCTTGTTCATTGGTGTCCACAAAAACCATCAATGTGGAATAACCAAGTTCTTCCAATTCTTCTTTAATGTATAAGATGCGTTCGTTGTCATTTGCAGGACCATTGATGATTAATGGTGTGCGGTTACGAATTGCTTCTCTACGATAGTCACTAGTCTTTTCGGATAACTTCTGTTTATCTGCCAAATAGTCAAATGCTTGTACAGAATTCAATTCAACAGCACGTTGTTCTGCAATTGCTTCACGGATAACAACATCTTTACCTGAACCAGGTCCACCAGTAACAAAAATTGCTTTGAATATACCATGATATACAGATTCATGCAGTCCCATACCCTTACGAGTATCATGCATTAATTCTTTTGCATGTGTATCAGAAACGTGTGATGGAACACCTTGTTTAAAGGATTTAACATCTTTGCTTTTAGCATGTTCACGCATCTTTGTGCCAGACATACCTTCTGTACCTTCAGCATCAGGATCACGTTCACCCGCAGAATGTACAGTGATTTTCTTGAAGTTGTATAATGCACCTTCATGGTGTCCATTATACTTGTGTAACTTCTCTTTCATTTCTTTCACACGATCCGAACCAACTACCATATGAAGGTGAGTCACACCACTCTTGTGTAGTTCTGCGGCATGATGTAAAAATGTTGGATGTTCTTTGGTAGATGCTTGGAAGTTTGTACCTGGTGAATAACGTTTTAGGTGTTTAACTTTTTGTTCAGCTGACAGTGGATTTTTTTTTGCATCTTGTGAATGTGATGTGACAACAGTATGAGTTGCATTGTGTTTCTTTGCAATCTCTTTTACTTTGTCAATTAATTTAAGATGTCCAGTTGTAGGTGGATTCATTCGACCAAAAGTCATCACATGATGATGTTCTGGTGGTTTTGTTTCTTCTACTAATTCTAAAAACGATTTCATTTGACGGTAGTTGTAGTTTTAACGTGGCCAGTATCTGGATTATGTTCAATATGATGAGCATGCAATTCAACATTTGGATGTTCATGCTTTAATTTTAGGAAGTGATGCAAGTTATCCTCAGAATCGTCATATAAATGAACCTTTTTGTAACCATGTTTTTTAATCAAGTCACTAATTACTTCATGTTTTGCTTCACCTGGACTAGGAGCATTCAAGTTACCTGCTCGGCGAACATGTACTTTATGTGTATCTATACCATGTTTTTTTAAAGTTTTTGAAAACTCTTGTTTATTATCCATATCACCACGAGCAGTTACGATATTAACGTGTTGCTTATTGTTATGTATCGCCTTTAATTTATTAATCATTTTGTGAATTGGATGTGCTGATTTTTTGAATACCTTAGACGAACGAAACTCACTAAAATCATACTTATGACCTGGTTCCAATTTGTGTGAATTGAATTCCTGATTCGTTAATGATTTAACGTGATTGCCTTCTTTGTCTTTTACATGAACTTTTACTTTTGAATTGTCGTGGTGAAACAACACCTCATCCATGTCAAATGCATGAAGTGTTTTTGGTTTTTGTTCTTCAACTAAAAAGTCCTTAAAGGATATCATTTTCTAACTTTTAATAGATTCTGCTTCGCAAATTCTGCACGATTGACTAACTTAGTAGGTTCTTCTTTTCCACCTTCTGGTTTGTGATTAACCACAAAACCTTCTGGTTTAGATTTCTTACCTTCAATGTGGTGTTGATATCTACCTTCATGTGTCTCTAAAGAATTGACCAATGCATTTTTTGCTTGGTGCAGGTGGTGATGCATTGCAAACAGATTACCATAGTGTGCTTTGTGTTTTTCAACGTGTGCAAGTTCAGATTCACCTTGTTTGGTCTTTTCTGTTTTTGCTTTTTCTGTTTTAACTTTGGACGCCATCTTATCATGTTGTGATTTCAGGTGTTTCTTGAAACCCTCAACGCTTGGAACTTCATCGTGTCTTACAGTATGGTTGATGTATGTTGATAGATGTCCAGTTTCACCTGAGTGTTTTGGATGAACCGCATCATACATTTTATGACCATGTGTATCATGAATTTCTTTTGCAGCAGTCATATGCTTCTGGAATGTCTTTTCATTGTGTTCACTGTGTTTAACTTTACTGGTATCGTGTTCTGCACCATGTAAGTGAACGTCTGGATGTTCTTTAAATTTGCTCATATCAGGATGAGCAGAAGCGTGCATCTTATCAATATCTGAACCATGATATTGTTGATGAACAACTACACCAACTTTAGATTTCTTGATCTTTTCTGCTTCTGGACCGTGTGCAGTATAAGTGATGGTGTTTGGAGTAAACGAAACCCTACTCGATTTTGCTTCAACCATATAACCTTCATGTAAGGTTTTGGTATCTGCATGATGCATCAGGTCACCTTGGTAAACACCAGTTTTTGGTGTAACTTTAGGTAGATGTTTCAGAGCATGTTTTAGTGTATGTGCAAGGCCTGGCGCGTGGCCATGGTTCTTGTCAATATCTGCTTCGGTATGATTGATCTTTGGATTCTTGTTGAATGCCGACTTCGTTGCAACAAAGAATTTACCAGTTTTAGGGTGGTGACCAAATACAATTGATGGAGAACCATCATATTTCATCGTTAGGTTACTACTCTGGTGACCAGATTTAATATGTTCGTGAGCCTGTTGTAAAGCACCAAATGCGTGTTCAAAACCCGCATGGCCATGCATCAGTGGACGATCTTCAGCATGATGAATGTGCTTCAACTGACTAGATTCTTCAGTTTCTTCTTTTAAGAAGGAGATAAATGATTTCATTGGAATACCTTTAAGAAATGCAACACACTATGGTTGCCTTGTTAGGTTATTTATACAATATTATAACTCATCTGGCCAAAAATGGCAAGAAAATAGAATTGTTGGGATCGATATATAGTTGTCAATAATATTCGATTTCACCATTTCCCGCAAGCCATCCGTGACAATGTATCATCTGGAATTCAACCAGGTTCTCTTTAGGAATGTTTACATAGTGTGCGTGTTCAGTATCCAAGGTATCCAAAACCTGCATATTTTTCTGTATAACCTGCAAATATGTGTCAATCAATGATGGGCAAAATGAAAACATCCTGGTAATAAACAGTTTGTCTGCGCCATGTTGAACATTTGACATCCATGTGGGAAGGCGATCTTTGAATACAAATTTACCAAAAAGATTATCATATTCAGTAATATCAAATGTATCATCCAACTCCGATCTTGCAGAAAACTTGAAAATTCTTTTGACTGTGTTTAATATGTTACTGATATCTTTGTTGTTCTTCAATGTCTGTAATGTGAAAAACAACATGGCATTTTCTGCATGACTTTTCATGCCCATCTTTGAAAAGTTGGCACAATTTGGTTCCGATGACAGATTCAGGAAAATATTAGAGTTTTCAGTCAGTAAATTCTTTTCTTTCTGTGTCAATGTTGATACCGAACAATCAACCAACATTATGATTGCATCTGGAACCTTATTTCGTATAGATTTCAGAGATATGATTGTTTGTTCGAATCTTTCATCAGAGCCAAAAACTCCAATCACCGGTTTGATAGCCGAGGTTACGATGAATAGGTTTTTATCTGGAATTATAGGTAATTGCATAATGTATCCGAATTTCTAACTATGTTGATTGCTTCTGCTCTTGGGAATGGATTCGCATTGTTGAAGTCATTAATTACGATCCTACGAGCATTCTTCAGGTCCATTATCAGACTACAATTAATGAATCCTAGATCGTCCAATATTTTCCTGGTGACTTTCATATGGTATGATTGTCGTGCGGTCGTAAAGATAATTTGAGCACCGTTTTTATGTAACTCCAAAAGTCGTTCGACATTTTTAGTCAACACAACTGGTGGTGTCGAATAATCATTTTTACCAACACGAGATTGTGCCTCGATGATTGTACCATCAATATCACAGAAGATTACTGGTTTGTCGTTGTACTCAAACCAATCTTGTGCAGTACCAACATCGGCATAATCAGTTACAACCTTTTCAGTAAAGATTGAACCCGAATTGATGCATCTACCAATAACATCAGAAACAAAAATTTCATTCTGTTGTGAAATTTGTTGATATGTCTCTTTGTACAATGCTGCACTAGAGAATTTGTAACCACCAACACAGAATGTATCCGAAACAACTCGTTTCTCAACAATATTGGTAATGATATCTTGTTCGTTCGAAACCACAAAGCTTTTAGAAGATAACTTCTTCAATACTTCGTGTTGATAGATTTTCGAAACACAAACATAGTTTCCAGTATCAATATCATGATTGAAGAAACTATCACAATCTTTAATTAGAATTGGTGATGTATGTAAACCCGTTTTCATCAGAATCTGGTATACAGTATCAGCTGGACCTTTGGTGGGTTCATCTAAGACAACAACATTGATACTCGCACCAAATTCATATTTTAAAAATTCTGATGCATTATACTTCACATCATGTTCTTTTAAAATGCCAATATTAACCTTGATGCCTTTACTCAGATATGGTTTAATCGCATTCGCCAACATCAATTCATGTTTGTAATCATACAGCAGATATTTTGGTTTCATATCCGGAAATCTAGTGGACAATCCAGCTGCAGGTACAATTATTTCCATAATCTTTTAATCTCTTTCATTATAAATTCATGCTCTGGATCACCTTTTACTGTATGCTTATAGACTCGCAATAACATCAGTATCAGAAGGTAATCATTGTTTGCTAATGGAAACTGTTCTAGTATTCTATCTTGGAGATTCTTTAACTTAACATCCAGTTTAACGTCATCGTTTCTGATAAACCACTTACATTCCAAATCCTGTCTCATCTTTGCTATATCAAATATGTATGAATCATATTCAATCGATACAGCATCAATCATATAAAATTGGTCATCACCAGACATGATGTTTTCTAGTGTCATATCACCATGATATGTAGATTGGGGTAGATATTCTGGTAATCTTGCTATTAATTCTTCTTTTTTGAATGGAAAACCTTCTGTTCCATCAATCCATGAAATCTTGCTGTCATATATATCGGTGTAGTATTTTGATGTTGAAGAAACACCAAAACTGCTTAAGGTCTTAATTATAAACTGGCTTAATTGGTTTATATTATTATGGATTAGGTAGTTCTTCATATCCATTCCATGGATGTATTCCATAGAAACACAATCTTCATCACAACAATACAATTTGGGAACAGAATAACCTTTATCATGAAGGTCTTTTAATCTCTCTATGTTCCTTTCTACATTACCAATCTTCATAACGTAAAGTATGTCCATATCTTCCATGAGATATACTTTACTTCCAGAATGTCCTTTAAATTCCTTTACTACTTTGGCCATTGTTCGTAATCATCTCTAATCAGAGAATGCCAAGTTCCATTGTGTTTACCTGGTGGAAATGGATTGTTCATATTGACATAAACAAGATTTTCTCCACAGAGATTATTATAACGTAAGTTTGCTTGCATTAAATCTTCACCAATGAATTGTGCGCCTTGATTATAATAATGATCCAAACGAGCATATGTTGACATGTATGACAACATATTTTCCCAACCACCAAATGCAAATTGGTCATTACCAAAATCTCTTTCTGGTACCATTCTGCAATTAGGAATGTATAATTTGGTGTTATCTAGTTCTTCAAACGGAATCTTCACATTCAGTGCATAATCAGGTCGTGACCTAATGACCCAATCATACTGTTGGCCAATCAGCATACTACATTCAAACATCGAATAGAACATATTGAATGTTGATTGTGGAGGATATTTGAATGTGTTTGGAGTATTGGTGTATCTCTGATTAGAATCATTAACAAATGGTTCTTCAAACTGACAGGCAATTGGTCTGTATAATTCAATCATCTTTTCACTCTCTGGAAACTTCCAGGAATGAATATAGACATCCACATCGTAATGATCTAATAGATTACGTTTGTAATACTCATAACCTTTTTCAAATGATCTGGATTGACCAGAAAAACATAACGCAATTTTCATCGTTGTAATTGTACAGGGAAATTTAATAGAGTATAAGGAACATCATTCATAACAAGGTGTCTCAACAACACCATATGTGGACAATAACGTTCTTCTTTATGTATTCTGATATTTTCATCGCCATAATTTTTTACATCGCGCAACCAGTCCAAGAATTCTTCATCGAAAGGTGTTGAATGTAAATTTTCATATTCATTATACAGAAAGTAGTCTGGTGCAAATTCAAACGGCATGATTGCAAAAATATCAGAAATAATATTATATGATTCCTCTGTTGGTGTTAACAATACAGGAATGTTTGCATGAAATTCAAATGGTGTAATTGCTATGTCATATCTACAATAGACCAACACATCATATTCTTCTTTGATTAAAACAAATGCCTTTTTTCTAGCATAATGCATCGAAGCATTACCTGCAAGACGGTCTTGGTTAGGACCTTTTGGATTGGTCGAACGAATATGATCTTCAATATCATTAAATGTTTTAGAATATTTTTTAGGATCTTCAACCAACATACCCTTTGGTTTTAATCGTTCTTTGATATTATTAACTTCATCTTTTGAACCTGATGACCACAAATGACAATAAACATCCAAATTATTCAACTCAATGAATTTTTGGATGTTTTGCCATGTCTTATCAAAGGTTCTATATTCACCCGATAATACTATGCACTTTTTCATTTTACCCAGTACCAAACATCACATTCGGTTTTAAGAATCTTTTTACCAACACTTGCAGCCATTTCATCAGCAGCACGCCGAACACCTTCAATGGCATTATAATCATGTCCTGCAAAGATGCCACCAGTTTTTACTTTAGAATAGTAGTTTGCACAATCTTTGGTCAATTGTTCGTAAGTGTGTAAACCATCAATAAAGATAAAGTCGTAATGTTCATCTGCAATTTCTTTTGCAGCATCATCTGAATATTCACGGAACAAATTGAATCGTGTACCGAATGGTTTTACTCGTTGCATGAAATTATCATAAACAACTTGTCGTTCGTTTAGGTTGTTACCGTTCCAATCAACATAGTTTTCGTATGGATCAACACCATCAAGAATTAAAGTCTGATGTGTTTTCAACAGAAATTCTGTAGTGTCACCAACATCACATCCAATTTCAATTCCTCTTGGATTAGGAATATCCTTGATTAGTTCTGCAATACCATAACCTGAACATTTGAAATTACCAGGTGAAATACCGAATGCCTGTGTTTCGGTGTTAAATTTAATCACATCACTCATTATGTTGTCCTATATGTAAAAAAGTTATTTGGATCTTCTTGTTTGTATTTTGCTTGTATGAATTTCTTCCATTCTGGTACACGATCATATTGATGTACGATACAAAATGGTTTACGTTTACTTGTTAATACCGCACCGTTTTCGAAAATTGGTTCTGCTTCAGTCAAGAATGGTCTGAATTGTTCAATCTTAGATGGATCGGCAGTTGTGCCGGCCTGACAAGCCCAACCATCAGATTGTTCTGCAAAGTATATTACATCTTTATATGGTTTGGTCTGAATTAATACATTAAAGACCGCTTGGTCAACGATAGGAATAGGCCTGTTGATTGCATTAGTGAATATGTTGAACACTAAGTCTTTTACATACTCAGAATGACCACCGATCACTCCAACGTTATATATCTTATTTTCTTTGAATGTGCTATGCACATACGGACCATAAGCCTGCAAAAGATTCTCATTGCCCCAAGGTTCATCTTTATATAACATACTTTCTGAACCAACAACCAAACGACACATTGAACCTGGAAAGATTACTTTATCAATCCAATTAAATGGATTGGTTTGAAAGTAGACATCTTTTACATCCGTGGTAACCACATATTTGTATTGTCGATGCGAATCTCTTAGGTAGTCATAGATTGCAAGAAATCGTGCAACATGAACTGGCACACCTGGAACATTAGGCATTTCAATCAGAAGAAAATTCTGTTCGATGAGTTTCGTTCTGGTTTCTTCTGACATATTACCAACAAACAATACCTTATCGGTGTATTCATCACAAACTTTACCAATAGATTCTACCCAAGGTTTGAGTTGATTGTAGTTATAACCGGTTGCTGCGCCGATAATTAAATTGTATTCCATGGGAAAACTCCATTATATTTTTTGTTCATCACTTCATTGCCATTTAGGAAGAAATCACCAGTAACTGATCCGGCATTTCCATCAACTCGATAGTTGACGCTATATTTTTTTGTGCAATCATAGTTAGGAAAATACTTAGAAACGGTTGCCAAGAAAACACGATCTTGTCCCCAACCACCATGCCATGCAGACGCCAATTGTATCGCAACCTTTGTTAAAAGGCAATAACTATTTGTGTCAACATGATTAATGCCATGATAAGATTGCCACTTACCTAGTGATTCACAATCATCTCTGCAAATAAACTGACCCTGTTTATCCACCACTTTTCTCAACGTATAACACCAATCTAAATTTCGTTCTTTGATTGTATCAACACAAGATTGTACATGGTCTGGATGAAACCAATTATCTTGGTCCAAATATAAGACATGTTCAGTATTGACTAGATGTGTGAATGCTGCATAGACTCGGTGACCATAAAAACCATTGGCGCCGACATTGATGGGTAGAACACTGACTTTTAAATTTTTATTACCGGCATATTCACCAGTAATCACTTTTACTTTTCCCAAATTATCTTCACCATCACAAACAACATAACATATGGTGTCATAACTTTGATTCAAAACACTTTCAATTGCTTTACGCAACTCCGGAGCACCCGTAGTTGGTATAATCACTGTTGCAGACATAATCAACCTCTTGTTAGTTTTAGTATCTTCTCTATTTGTTTTTCAATTGCTGGTTTGCGATTAGGCCAATAGATATATTCTTTATCCCCTGTACTATGTAATTTATTTAGGAAGGGAACAATCATCTTCTCCAATTCATCTAGGCGTGCTTTATAATTGTCTGCTGTTGATGTGGTATCAGTAATTACTTTATTGTATTCTTCTTCTGATACCGCAGAGAAACCAAAATCATTGTCTAGATGTTGGTATTCTTTCATAATCTTGTCAAAGTCTGTAAGTGCCATATTAACTATACTTTATAAAAATGCTACTATTTTTTGTTGCTGATGAACCATATTCATATAACCATTTAGCAACATCACCAATTTTACCCGATTTCATTGTTGTATATACATAATCAACACCCAAATATTTTGACATCCACCATGTCTGATCTTTTCTTTGGCCCATTTTTGCTTGAAGAATTAGATCCTCCAATTTTGCTTTTGACCCCGACAATTCTTTAAACATCATTGCAAATTTTTTAAATGTTGCATCTGAAGGCTTTGCAATTTGGCCAGTAAATTCGTTAGGTAATGTCAATTTACTTTTATCTATTCCAGATTCAATCGCAGCTCTCATAACAAGACCACCACCAATTTTACCACCGGCTGCAGTTTTTCCTTTAATTTCACCTTGCCAAGAACTTGTAACGGGTCTACTTGAAAAATTTCTTAATTGAATTTCACCTTCTTTACCTTCAGATTTAAATTTTATGTATATATCTTTAGAATCTAACATATTAGGTCCTAATTTTATTCCATTAAATTCAGCAATTAGTGGTAAACCATTATTATAAATTTTGGAATGTGCTTCACCTTTTGGGATCTTTTTAAGTGAAATGCCCACCAAATTTGTTAATGCAAATTGGTCATATATGTAACGATTATATTCAGTTAATGTTGTCCAATCTTTTTTGAAAACAAATCCTTTTTTTGCCATCCAAATATCAGCAGGATTCCATTTATCATCACCTGTTACACCACTCTCTTTTCTGAATTTACCAAACTCAGAATAAATTTGTTCTACTAATTTTCCACCACGATAAAAAGTGAATTTTTGTGATTTACTATCAGGAACATCATGAAAGATTGCATTTGTTGTGACTATTACACTATGAAACCATCCTTCATCCAAACCTTTCATGCAAGCAGATAAAGATCGGTCACAATCTGCATCACCAATTGTCTTTTCTGTTATCTGCGCAACATCAGTCAACTCTTTACCCAAGAATTGTCTGGTTGCACAAGCATAGGCTTGCAAACTTTCGGCCAAAGCCGTTATTGAACCCGCACCGGAGATACCAGATGATGGCGCATCAGTTACTTTTGTTGGAATTGCTGGCATTTTTTAATCCATTAATATATGTAATGGATATTTATCTGATGATATCAATAGGTTTACCGGAAGTCCAGATTTCCAATTCAGTTCTCAATCGACCATCTGCCTTTAATGTATCGAAACGATTACTTGCTTTGTTTTTCCACCACGCAATGACATTTTCCAATTCAAATTTATCATAGGTATCATCTTTGATTAATGTATCTGTTTTGCAGGTAACATAGTCAACCATGTTTTTATAACCATAGTGTGAAATGTAGTAACGTTTCTGTTCAGTCAGTTTCTTTGCATCAGTAATAGTTTTCATAAAACCTTCCAATTCAGGTGTACCTTTCAGTGCCGCCTTTGTCATTGAAATGATTTTCATACTGATTTTTAATTTCTTACTTGATGCACCATCTTCGACCAAAGGACCAACTTTGTTTTGTACATAATCACGGAGGTCAGAATATGGTTTACCATGCATCATAGGCAAGAAATCACTATCTGTCAACCCCTTATAACGAATAAAAGGTTTCATGCCGTCATACTGTGATACATTCTTGGATGAACCATACAAACTTGTTGTTTCAAAGAGACACAAATTCATATTGTATTTCTTGTTGACAATTTCACGAACGGCGTGTGATGTACAAATACCAGCAAGTAGTTTGCCACCCAAGTAATTATACCCGAATGGTTGTGCAGGTACAATAACAAAACCCATCATTGATGAGTCATTGAATCGTTTGCCCCACTCAGGTTGTTGCGTAAACACTTGTCCAAGCATTTCATTTCTTGGTTTGCAGTTGATTACAGGTGAACCAAGACGAATGAAACCAACGTACTTTCCAGTAGTTTTCTCGCGTACTGCCAACTTCACATTGCGACCAACAGGTGCAATGTTTACATGTGATGATGTAATGTTAAGCAGATTCGTCCATGTTTCATTATCAATTTCACACACCTCAAAATCCATATCATTTGGGTGCATGGTGAAATCAGAAAACAATTCATCTTCAATCGGGAATAGAGGATTGGTAGGCAAATCTGCCAGTGAATTTAGTTTCTGATCTCGCATGTACTCATCAATGCGTTCAAAATTACCAAAATAATCATGAAACACTTTTGCACAATGAATTGCATCTTCTTTAGTAAACATTATACTTTAAATCCATCAAATGATTTTTTAGGTGCTGGCCTTGGTCCACCAGATCCACTATGTCCTGCATCAGAGATGCCGTCTTGGCCTGATTGTTCTACATCATACAATTTCATCTTTGCTCTATCCACACCAATTGTGAATCGTTTGTGAAATGTAGGATCAGAATATCTATTCTTCAATTGTTTTACCATAATTTGACCGAGAGATTCTAGTTCTTCGGACGTAATCAAGGCAAACATCATGTCAGCAGTAGCGGGCAAACCAAAAGACTCACTTGTATCTTCGAGTCCTGGGTCGGAAGAAGTAAAGCCCGATCTTGTTGTTTGTGTTGCAGATACAATTGGTACTCCGAACTCAACGGCCAAACCTCGCAATTCTTCTGCGATTGATTTAACGTAAGTGTATGAATTGATGTTAGATCCGGCTTTAATTCTTGAACTACAACATATGTTGAGATAATCAATAAAAATAATGTGAGGAACGAAAGACTTCTTGAGATTGAGTTCATTCAATAATGTTCTAAAATGTGTTGCTGAGGCTGATGCAGTTGGGTATTCTTTGATAATCAACTTACCAGTAGTCTTTTCTTTTACACGTTCGACCTTTTTGTCATACATCTCTTTTGACAATTGGCCAAGGTCATCGAGTGTTACATTCAATAGATTCGCATCAATACGTTCTGCAATCTTTTCTTCAGCCATTTCCATGGTGATGTAGAGTACATTTTTGCCTTGTACCATACATGAGGCAGCAACATGACACATGAATAAACTCTTACCCACACCCGTACCCGCCAGAGCAATGTTAAGAGTTTTATTCGGCAAACCACCTTTAGTAATTTTGTTAAAATAGTCCAGATCAAATGGGATTTTTTCTTCTTTTCTATGGTAGAATTCATATCGATCATCCGAATCATTTAAGTAATCATGACCAACGGAACTGTCAAAACTGACCGATAACGCATCCGACAAAATCTTCGGGATTGAACCTTTATCATTTGTCTTGTCTTTTCCATCGAGAATAGAAATAGACCCCAAGACAGCATTGTAAATGGCCTTTTCCTGGCAAAACTTTTCCGTCTTATCGACGAGCCATTCATTCTGTGATGTTTCTTTGCTAGTTTTCTCAATCTCTTGTAGATACTTTTCACAGTTCTCCACCTCATCATTTGTGAGATTTCTCTTTTCTTTAATGGCCAATTGGATTGCTTCAATTGTAGGTGTAGTGTTGTAAGTATCCGTGAATGAGACGATTTCATTAAAAATTACTCTATCGGTTCTATCTGTAAAATATTCTTCTTTCAAAAAAGGAACTACCTTTCTCAGGTAGTCCTCATTAAATACCAGATTCTTCAGTATCGTCTGTTCCAGCTTCATCAATAATATCCTGTTCTAAATTGCCCGACATAATTTGCACCAATAAATCACCTAGGTAATTTTTGAAGTCGGTATCTTTCTCCAACTTTTTTGGCTTTGATACAGTAGATTCTAACACATCATAAGCAAAAAGTAAATAGACCTGATCATTTTCTTCTTTAAATTTAACCTTACCATACTTGAATACAGTATCGACATATGTCCCGGTTAATAATTTAATATGTACTGTAACTTTATCGTTTTTGGGATAGATAAAACAGTAATCTGTACCTTCAATCATTTTGCCTCCGTACCGTTCATGGTGTTAACATCAAATGCCGCACTAATATCACCTTGCATAATTTCTCCTGATGCAACACTATATTTGTTCTCAACATATTCCTGGAATGATTTCTGTTTCAGAATTGGCATCCAGAATTCTTTGGTGTCAGTTTCTTTTAGACGATACTTCTTATCTGCATAAACACCATCTTCATCTCTAGGTGAGTACCAACCATTGCTTGGTTTAATTACATGACCACTTTCGAGAGCAATATCCAAAAGACCAGACCACTTACTGATACCACCATCGAAAGATACAGAAACAGGTATCTTAGATTTTTCACGAACATAACGACTTTTCTCTACATTAATAATAAAATTATAACCGACAACTTCTGTGCCTTCTTTTTCTTGTTGACGACCAAGAATGAAGATGTTATCTGCGGAATAATATGAACCTGTTCCACCACCAACAATGTCTTTAGGATACAAACCAATTTCTTTGTATGTGTGATTTACAACAATCATTGGAATATCTTTCATTGTCAGATATGGAGTTACCATACGGAACAATGATTTGATTTGTTTTGCACGAGTCATATCAGCAACAGATTTGCCGTCAAGTGCATCATCAACTTCTTTCTTTGATGCTAGGTTACCAATCGAATCAATAATGATAATTAGTTTATCATCATGTTCTAAATTGGTCAGTTGACCCATAATATCGAACTTGAGTTGCTCAACATCCATAATAGGAGTATGTAATACTCGGTTGGGATCGATACCAAACGAATCAAAATACGATTGAGGAGTACCAAATTCGCTGTCATAGAATAGTAACGCTGCGTTTTCATATTTGTCCAAATAAGATTTTGCCATCAATAACGAAAATGCTGTCTTAAAGTGTTTGGATGGACCTGCCCACATTGTAAGACCTGGAGTTAAACCACCATCAAGTTTACCAGACAGTGCCACATTGATGATTGGTACCGCAGTTGAAATCATATCTTTACCAGTAAAGAACTTCGACTTCGCCAAAATAGCAGACTCTTTAATGCTACTATTCTTTTTAATTTTATCTAAAATGCTCATGTTTTTCCTTTTTCACGAAACGAATATGCTTCATTGTAATCATACTTAGGTTCTAATTTCTTTGATCCGGGTGGATCTTTCTCAGGCAATAAACCTTTTGTTGTTCCTGTAAATGATGGTATAGATTCACCTGAAGATTCATCAATAACAAATGCTAAATTATCTTTGTCAATTTCTACACTTTGCTGATGTTTACGATCACGTTCTTTGCCGTCTTGAAACAATTTAATCAGACCTTCGGGTATTGGTTCTTCCACATCTTCATATTCTTCTGGTTCAGGCATAGTAACATCAGCAACATATTTTGGTTCATCCTCTTGTTCTTCATTGACCTTTTTCTTCCTTTCGATCAGTGACATATTTGCAGCAACCAACAGTAGAATTGCCAATGGATCAAACACAATCATAATCAAAAGAATTACCAAGCGCACTGCTTTGTCAATACTATCTGAACCAGTTCCATAGAATACATCAGCAACATACTTCAAAGGACCAATTTCAGTTTCTAGTTTACGAATACTTGATGCTAGTGGCGATTTTTCTTCAGTGTATGCATTAATCTTTTTTTGTGTTTGAGCCATGTCAGATAGCAACGCACTTCTTTCTTTTTGTTGGGAACGTCTAATCTGGGACGCTTTCTCGGCACCCCTTTGATCCGTTGACCTGCCCATAACCTGATTAACTGCTTCATCCAACTGTTTAATCGCCAGCTTCGATGCCTGAATATTATCTTTTTCAATTTGAATCCTTTCATCAATCAATGCAACTTTAGCAACCACATCACCAGATGATGCAGATTGGTCAATGTGTGCCTTAGATAAGAATCCAAAAATACCCATTGAAGTAATCAACATAAGAATCAACACCGAAAAAGTCAGGTAATGTCTGAACATTTTCGGTGCTGTATTCCAGTTTCGATATAACCAAGATGTTGTTACCAATTTGGCGACTTCAAGTGTTGCACCCATAAAAATAATTGGCCAGAAAGCACCCACAAATATGGAGGTCAGACCAATCACTGAATAGTATGCGGCAATACCAGATAATGCAATTGCCGTCAAAAAGGTAAAGAATATCATCCGAAAAAGTCCTCTAGTGAATTTGTTTTTTCTGTCGTCCACTTCATACAGTCAAGAATGACTTTAATGGGTTCAAGAAACGATTTATCAAATTGTACATCATAATCGATGTAGTTGTCAAGCCCAAATTCTTTAGGTAAACGCGAAGGATACGAAACTACCATATCTTTAAAGTGATTCGGCATCTTTAGATAACAAAACTTAATCTTTTCGCCTTCTTGGATTAGAGGATATTTTTTGGTCAAATCATGTTGTTTCAGGAAGTGATTATAAAGAATTGCACCCTTAACATGAATCGGAGTACCTTTCTTATACAATGTTACTGGATCAGAATAGTTCCTTAGACCATTCATGCCACGAGGAAATGAAATATCTTCTGGTGGCAACTTCTTGAATTCTTCCCTAAAGTCTTTAATGAATTTGTGGATATCATCTTCAGTGCCATTTACCATTAACAGAATTGATTCTTTCATCTTACCACGAATCACTGAAGGTGTTGAGGACTTAATCATCTCAAGACCCATCACTTTCATCTTTGGTTCATTGTATTGAACACCTTCATTGTTATATACATTTAGAATATAACGTTTCTTGGCAGTCCAGATACCTTTGTCCGAAAGGCCTTCACGTTTCATTTGCATTTTCTGTGCATATGCGTGGACATATTCTGCCAACTCAGTATAACTCTTGTCGATATATGGTTGAATCTTTTCTTCACAGATTTTATCCATGAGTGCAATGACCTTTTGTTTATCTGATGTGTCTTTGATAAACTTATTGACCAATTCACCCATACGAAGATAAATCGAATCTGTATCAGAGGCAATAACATAGTCTTTTGATTCACCACCAATGATCTTATTCATCCAGTCATTGATCTTTGCTTCAATCCAACGAATGGATAACTGTCCTGCTGATGTTACACCTAGTGCATTGCGTAGATCATAGAATCTGAAGTATTGTGAACCCAAGGCGCCATATGCAGAGTTTAGAGACACTTTCTTTGCGAGTTGTAGGTTATCGAATCGTGCAATACGTTTTTCGATATCATACTTCTTAGAATCATCTTTTTCATCCTCATACTCTTGCTTTGCCTTCAACATCAAATTCTTGAACTTCTTACGATCTTCATACATTTCTTCCATCATCGCAGGCAAGAAACCTTGTTTATCTGTACGGAAGAATTGACCATTAGGAGTCAATGTAACATTAACAAGTTCGGTTGTATCGACCTGTTTCATTAACATCTTATCCACAGAAACACCAGCAGAAATAACTTTACGCATTTCTTCTGTATAATTTCTAGGTTCAATCAATGTTTCTGGTGAAATGTTATATTGCATCATCAAGTGAGGATACAGACTGTTCAAGTCGAACGATGCAACCCAATCATGTTTACCTACTTGAACTTCTTTAACATAGGCACCCTCAAATGCAGAATCTTTGTCCTGAGTCTCTCGTGGAGGAACAATAATATCTTTCTGTAACAGATAAGAATATGTCAGTGAATCCCACATACGAGTTTGTGCAAATACATCCTCATAGTTACATTTGGTATCATATGCCAGAGTCATTGCCAACTCCAACAGTTTCAACTTATCTTCCAATCGTAAAATCAGTGCAACGTCTTTGATGTTGTATTCAATAAACTTTTGATAGTTCAAACGATACAATTGATGCAAGCTCTCATATTCATCATACGAGATTTTACCTTCACCCAATTCAACCTGTGCAATAGCATCCAGTCGATAGGATTCTTGTGACTTTCCACCTGGTGCATACCATTTGTATAGTTCGATATAATCAAGAGAAGATACACCAACCATTTCATAGGCAATCAGTTGACGACCATTGATGTTTGTCTTACGTTCTTTGATATAGAACCATGGAGATAATTTACGAGTTTCATCTTCACCTAGAATCTTGCGAAACCGATTGATAATGTATGGAATATCGAAGAACTTGGTATTCCAACCCGTGATAATATCTGGACACTTCTTAGTCCATACTTCCATGAACTTCTTACAAAGAGTCCACTCATCTCTACATTTGATGTAGATTTCTTCACCTTGTACTACATAATCACCACAACCAAATACGATGGTCTGACCACCAATATAGGTAATGGCAATTGCTGTGATAGGTTCATTGGCCAAATATGGATCAGGGAAACCATTTTCTGATCCGACCTCAATATCGATAATTGCAGTTAGAATCTTATCTTGGTCCCACTCAACCATTTCGGTGTGTTGTTCTGCAATGTAAGCATATTCATATCTGGTATTACCATAGATTTTTACTCCACCCGAAACCCCGTCAAATTGTTTAACGTAATCTCTGGCTTCATAGATGTTACCAAATAGTTTCCTGTCTAGATATTGCCCATCAAGTGTCTTGAATTGTGTTTCCTTTTTCTTGGATGGTACATAAAGGGATGGAGAATATTCGATCTTCTGCTTTACTCTTTTTCCATCCATGATTCCTCGGTAGAGAATATTTCCACCGACATTCTGGACATTAGTATAGAAGTTTTTCATTAACCTGTAATAATTTGTTGTGAAGGCAATACAATTCCTGAACCAAAAATCTGGTTATAATTTTTAATAAAATCTTCAGCAGGAATATACTGATATACTACATGAGTTTTATCGATAGATATAATGGCATCAGTTTTTTGTTCGGCATGAAGTGGAAATGGCGCGAAACCTACGCTAGGTTGGCCATCTTTACCTCGCACAATTGCAACACCTACAGGGTTTTTAAGAACGTATTTGGTGTCCGTCTGGGATTCAATTTCTGCCAGAACTTCTTCGTTTGAGGTTAGTTTTAGTACAATAATATTCATATAATCTCCATGATAATGTGAGTTGGTGAGGTTTTACTTATAACGTCTGAAAAACTACACCTAATTATACTACACTAATACATTAAAGTCAAGTCACACTTGTGGCAATAATCAATTATAAATACGTGATGGTGTCAAAATGTGTAAGGGAATATGAATGTCAGAAGAAATTAAAAAACCATCTAGATCGGAACGTGAAGCACATATCAAAGATAGGGCAGGATGGGCAATCACCGTTATTGCTGCTTTATTAGCAATTAATACTTATTTTGGAAATAGTAATAGTAGTAAAGTATTAACAAATACGATTCAAGCAAATGATACTTGGTCATTCTACCAAGCAAAAAGTATTAAACAGACTGCATATGAATTGGCATCAGCACAGGCCGAAGATTTGGGTAATAAAATTAATGCAGAGAAGTATAGACGTAAAGCAGAGAGTTATGAAAGCAACCCACTTACAGGCGAAGGTAAGAAGGAGTTAATGGCAAAAGCAATTAAGTTGGAAGAAGGTCGTGCTGAAGCCAAACAACGTAGTCCTTGGTACACTTTCGCAGGTTCTGCATTACAAATTTCAATAGTGTTATTATCCGCTGCTATATTATCGGTGAGCATGGGACTGTTTTGGGCAAGTGTATGTGTGGGTGTGTTTGGTGCAATTTTGTTGGGTAATGCTTATTGGATGTTTACAACACTCCTTTAAGAGAGAATAAGATGGATCCAGTAACAATAGGATTGGCTTTTACTGCTGCTCAAGCTGCTATAAAAGGAATCAAACAAGCAATAGCATTAGGTAAAGATATACAATCAGTAACGCAAGATTTGGGTAGTTTTTTTAAGAGTTCATCAGAAGTAAAAGTTGCTGCGATTGAAGCACAACGTGCTGCTAATGATCCAAATTGTACAGAAGATGTTACAATGATGGCATTAGATATTGTTTTGAAAGAAAAACAATTAAAGGACGATGAAGAATCATTGAAGAATATGATTATCTATGAATTGGATTCAGCAGAAGTTTGGTTTGCAATGGAACGTAAACGTGATGAGATACTAGAGAAACGCCGTTTAGCAGATCAAGCAAAGATCAAAGCAGAAACTGAACGTGTATTGGAAGAAAAAAGACAATCACGAATCAAAGAAAGAAAACGTGAGATATTTTGGAATAATGTGGAATTATGGGCAACAGTCGCAACGAGTGTAACTGTTGTCTCTGGTTTAATATATGGATTGTGGTGGATGATTAAATATTACAGGTACTAACCCGTAGTTTTTTTATTCATGATTGATTCAAAGGCTTCATCTTCGGCCTTTGAATCATCAATCTCTTTAGGTGTTTTCTTGAAGATGTTGTCCCAATTACTTTCAAATGTTTTTGGATCAACACTGAAAGGTCTTGGGTTACTTCCTTTGCCGCCGTCAGACATAATCGATTAGTAAACTAAAACGATTTCATCAATACTGATGATAAACATATCATCATCAAATTTAGTTGCTTTGTTCCAATTCAGCAATACAACATCACCAGTTGAAACTTCGGTAACGTCAGGACCAATTGCAGTAACTAATGCACGATCTGGTTCTTCTGTACGTTTGAGAATAATGCCTGATGCTGTTGCTTTCTCTGCAGCCATACGTTTAACTGCAACTTTATTTGATAATGGTCTAATGTTCATGTTGTCTTTCATAAGTTAATCATGGAGCGGGCAGAGAGATTCGAACTCTCGACATTTTCCTTGGCAAGGAAGCATTCTACCACTGAATTATGCCCGCATATCTTTATATAGTGCTAAACTGGTGCGAATGGCCGGAATCGAACCGGCACGCCCGAAAGCGACAGATTTTAAGTCTGTTGTGTCTACCTATTTCACCACACTCGCAAATTCGTGGGTGTTTCTCACACCCGAGATGTCCGTAGATTATACCGTCGTATAATTTCACCAGTAAATTCTGGATATATCGTACTGTTTAATCAGCAGAGGACCGGACTGTTCTTTCTTTGAAACCAACAGAACCACCTTCCGCTAGGATTCTCTTAACAACATCTTCGAAAAGAATAGGTGCAAAATCTGTTTGTTCAACGCAAACGCAATGGTACCTTGGATCAATTTTACCATCTTTCATGACACGCCTTGTATGAAGGTGTCCATGGATGTTTGTTCCAAAACGACCAATACTTTCTTCATGAATAGGAATGTGTGAAAGAATCATTCCGTTCATTATATGATACGCACGAAGCTCACGAAAGTGTTGACGATATTCTTCGTCGCGGAAGATATCATGGTTACCACGAATAAGAACTTTGTCACCATTGAGTCGCCACATGATGTTAAGTGCCTTACGGTTAATAACAACATCACCAAGGTGGTAAACTTTATCGTTTGGTCGTACTGTATCATTCCATCTTTTGACAATTTCTTCATCCATTTCATCTGGATCAGTCCATGGTCGAATCTTTACTCCGGAATCTTCATGCGTAAATCGGCAAACACCAGCGTGCCCAAAATGTGTGTCACTGACAAGAAATACTGCTGGCATATTGCCTCCATAATATAGTTGGTCCGGCGTGAGGGAATCGAACCCCCCTTCGCGCTTTAGAAGAGCGCTGTATTAATCCGATATACGAACGCCAGAGTATTTGGTGCGGAAGGAGAGACTCGAACTCTCAGCTTACGGCTTCTAAGACCGCTGCGTTTACCAATTTCGCCACTCCCGCATTTATTCTTTAATTATAACACCATTCTTTGAGTTTGTCAAGCGTTAATTCCCTGGTTTTACGTCCACCATATTTCTGAACCATCTTTAAAACCCTAGGTAATACGACCAACTCAAACGTGCCTTCTTTTTCTGGTTTTCTCTTATTCTCTACTTTGTTATAAGATTGTCCTGCAAGATATGCTCTGGCCAGAAATGTCGATCTATTCTCATTACGAACATCATATTTTCTGTGTGATGTGAGACTACCAATTTTTAAACATAATGGCCAAGCATCTTTTATTTCCCATGCTTGTTTCTTTTCTCTACTGGTGTGCCACTGAATTTGTTTCTGTAATTTCTGTTCTTCAAAACGAATGACTTTTGCTTCTAGACTTAGATGTTTTGATTTGATTTTTAATTCGATACTCATTGTAATTCTCCTTGTTATTTAAAATAATTTATTACTCAGGTTAACAAGAAGAATTTATGGCGGGTGTGTAATCTATGCGAAAAACTCTTTCATAAACTTCTCCTTATAATTGGTGCATCGGGTGGGAATTGAACCCACATAAACTGTTTTAGAGGCAGCGGCATTAACCATTATGCTACCGAAGCATTTTCATCAAATAGGACTGGCTTGTTTACCAGAACCTAATACACATGCAACTTGTGGAGTGTATTGAACAATCGTCCAAGTTGTATTTGTTTTATTCATTAAAATTGCAATGAATGAATCGGAAGAATCTTCTTTACCAACCCATGTCATTTTCTCTCCATATTCACTTTCAAAATATTCCAATAAGTCTTTTGCTTTCGCACACTTTACTGGTTTTTGTAACTCATACGGCGTTGGTGCATCTGCATACACTATTGTGCTTGTCAGGCATAATAGGAACATCATCGTTTTTAAAAATCGCATGATAACTCCCTTAAATTACTCTTATTGAGCAATAGTATATATGCATAAAATTTGGTGCTACCTCGTGGAATCGAACCACGTTCCGACGCTCTTCAGGCGCCTGCTATGACCACATCAGCTAAAGCAGCATTGGTACCTCGTTGGAGAATTGAACTCCCATATCCACCGTGTAAGGATGGCGTTCTACCATTAAACTACCGAGGCATTGAATTTGTAGTAGGCAGAGACACAACTCTATTAGTTTGCGCTTCGATGTTTAACGTGACTTTCGCCATTCCGCAACGCCGTTTACCTATGTACCAGACATAGACTACAAAATTTGGGGTGTCTGATGGGGATCGATCCCACTCTACCAGTTTCACAGACTAGTGTGCTAAACCTTTACACTACAAACACCATTGTACTTATGCGTATAAAACGTGTTTCAATCTATCAGCTGCATATGATGCTGCAAACGCTTGTGGTTTAACCATTGGAATAACATTACAAGTTCCTTTGATATAACCAATTGCTTGATTAACTACACATGAAGAACCGTACATTTCGTTTGGGTTAATATCCAAGTGAACTTCAACATGACGATCTTCCAATACGTCAGATAGTTTTTGGAACAACTCTGAAACTTTATATACTTCATTCATCAAACGCATTGAAGGTTTGCTTTTCTTTTGGTCATAATCTCTTTCACGAACAACTTCACCGAAGATTTTACAACCATGTCTACCGTCAATATGAACGACTACAGCTAATGTGTAATCAGCGTACCACACATCGTTCAGTCTAAAACGTTCTGAGTCAGCACCCAGATAAATTTTAGTTTCTGGACTCTGTGCATCAATGAACGCTTTTACTTCCATTAAATCCAATCGTTTCATAATAACTCCCTTTGTTGGCTACGGTGGAGGGAATCGAACCCCCACTGGCGGTTTTGGAGACCGCAGCACTGCCATTATACTACACCGTAATAAAACTTGGTACTCCGAACAAGAATTGAACTTGTGATGTTGGCTTATCAAGCCAAAGTTATACCATTTAACTATCGGAGCAAAAACTTGGTACCACCTGAGAGAATCGAACTCCCGTAATAACGTTCGTAGCGTTAGGTAATCATCCATTATACGAAGGTGGTATTAAATCTTGGTAGTAGTGGTAAGAATCGAACTTACACTTTACACCGTATGAAGGTGGCGCACTACCGTTATGCTACACTACCATTGGTCTCGATGGGAAGAATCGAACTTCCATCTCATGGTCCCAAACCACGAATTCTACCACTAAACTACACCGAGATTGAATCTGGAGCGGCAACCTAGATTCTCACTAAGTCACAATGGGGGTGCCACTGTGTGGTTAATACCTTGCCGCATAAACTTGGAGCGGGATATCGGAATCGAACCGATGACGAAAGATTGGAAATCTCTAGTTTTGCCCCTAAACTAATCCCGCAGAAATCTTGTCTGGCTACTTATTCCCATAAGCCACAGACTGAGTGGTTACACTGTCCGTCAGATATTGTTATTTTGGCGGTATCTGAGTACACCTATGATTCTTCAAGGCTCCCATATAGCGGGACTTCGCAGTAATATCATAAAAACTGTGCTTCTTTCGTATCGGCAGTAACGCACTTTTATTAACGGAAAAGTGTAAGTCGGGATACTGGTGCCCCTTGACAGAATCGAACTGCCAACAGATGATTACAAATCAACCGTTATACCATTTAACTAAAGGGGCAAAAACTTGGTGGACCGTGAGAGAATCGAACTCTCATAAACAGCTTGCAAAGCTGCCGTAATCCCATTATACTAACAGCCCAAATTATATTAAAGCACACATTGTCACCAATCTTTTCGGCACCGCGGTCCAGATTGACGAGTATGTGCTTTAATATGTATCCTCGTTTATCGACCGAGGATACGAAGTCGGGGTCTGTAGACTGCACACAATTTATCACATTGTACCCCGTATGCAAGGGGGATATTGAATTTGTAGTTCGCATGAAGTCCGTATTATCTTCATCGTTCACCCACAGGCTGTCCGGATCAGTGTGGTGTACTTGTACATAATCTTTCGATCATGCCAGCCAGTATGGACACATCAGTAATAGTCAGTAACAGAGATTACTAGTTTAGCCAGATTTGCGCTGATTATCTCTTTCACAAAGTTTTCGAGGCTTTGCTTTCCCAACATCTAACACAAACTACAAAACTTGGCTCCGCATTAGAGAATCGAACTCTACTAGCCAGTGATTAACAGTCACGCCCATGCACCTTGCTCGGGTTCTGCGGAATTGAAACTTGGTTGCGGGAGTGGGATTCGAACCACACGATTTCTAGCTTATGAGACTAGCGAGGACGACCGAACTCCTCTATCCCGCAATAAAACTTTAAATTCTGGCCCCGTCATTACTGAATGTTTTATCTCGTAAGGGGAGAACCACAATCAGTTATTTTAACTCGGGAGAACGGGAGCACCGAGATTAGTTGCAACAAATCTTGAAAGTTCCGATAACACCCATCGTCACTTACAACCGTTGGATACCTTAGTGATTCCCGAAAGACACCACACGGACATCATTTGCTCTGGCGATCCGTAGGAGAATCGAACTCCTATATTCCACTAGACAGGCGGATATAATAACCACTATATGAACGGACCAATATTGAAGCACACTACTCTCTTTTTGGTCGCCGCCGCGGAACGGCATCGTAATGTGCTTTAATATTGGTGGGGGCACAGAGACTCGAACTCTGATTGACCGGTTAAAAGCCGGATATTCTAACCATTGAATTATACCCCCGAGGGTTTTCGTGATTTACTTGTTTTTCGCTTCATACAATTTCCTTTATAAAAAAAATTAAAACTTGGTGGAGATGGTAAGATTCGAACTTACTCACCCGAAAGAACTGATTTACAGTCAGCCGCCACTCTCCAACTTAGCCGCATCTCCATTGTAATACCATTAATTGTGTTATCATGTTATATCTAGGATTCACCGCCTAGAGTTTGCATTTAATGGGGTTGTTCTTATTAGTCCTACCGTCGTAGGGTTTTCGGCAACCACCTCCTATATTCTTGAAGTATTCGATCAGCAAGAAATTTCGGGAAGCACTGTCCAGCGATCACTGGAGTTTTCCATAATAACACAATTAATGGTACCATATTAAAACACACTAATGAACCAGTCTGACGCAGCCTTACGCTTGGCAAATCGTTTCCAATTTGTTTCTCGCTTTTCTAGGTAATCTGTATGTGCAGAATTCCGCAGTTCTCATTACAATTACTTGTAAAGGACAACTAATATGTTTTAATATGGTACACCGTATGGGTTACGATCCCATCTAGCCACCTTGAAAGGGTGGTGACCTCACCAGAAGTCTAACGGTGTATTGTATTGCTTAAATTGTCAAAGAACATCAACTACTGAAACAACATTATATCAGAAGTCACTCGTTTTGGCAACTTCTATTTCCACACTGTTGTTTTTATGCAACAACATGTTTCTTACTGAATCAACACAACAGAACGTATTATATAACATCTAATTCTATTTGTCAACCAGTGTGTTGTTTTTACACAACATCGTTTGGAGTGGGTGACAGGACTTGAACCTGCATAAAAGGGATTTGCAATCCCTGGCCTGACCGTTCAGCTACACACCCACATTAAATTCTACGTTTTTTCCAATTATAGTCAGAACCAGTTTCTGCAACTCCCATCTTTGTCACATTATCAGGATTCTCACTACACAGTGTAACAAATTTTCTATGATGACTATTTCTCAATTCTTGAGCAAACTTCAATGCTTCAGACATATCATCAAATTGTCGACCTATACTATTACCAATAAGGTCCGTCCAATAAACTTTAAACATAATAACTTTCTAAAATTGGTACTCCCGAAGGGATTCGAACCCTTTCTAACCGCCAATCTAGCGAATCGAGGATATAAATCTCGTCGTGCTACCGTTACACTACAGGAGTATATCTGGTGGAGAATATAGGATTCGAACCTATGGACCAACTTTCGTTAGTCTGAAGTTTAGCAAACTCCTGCAATCGGCCACTCTGCCAATTCTCCATAATACTGGTGGAAGCGGTGAGATTCGAACTCACGGACCCTTTTCAGGATCGACAGTTTTCAAGACTGTTCCAATAAACCGGACTCTGGCACACTTCCATTAAACCATATTGAAACATACTATCCTATCGTGCTGCTATTGTAGGTGCTCATGGCATCTTATCGTTGCGCTATTGTCAGTAATATGTTTTAGTATGGTGAGTCAATGTTTTTATTACTCGGCACTTTGCTTAACCAGGATTTGCACCTTTCGAGAACGGATATTTTGAGTACCCATATTCAACAACGACTCTCTACCATATTGAAACACACTACTAAGAGTCCGATTCTTATTAAGACGCATCCGCTTTGTGTTTCGAACCACTAGGCATAACTTCGTCATAATGTGTTTTAATATGGCAGGGGGTATAAGAATCGAACTTATGATGATGGAATCAAAATCCATAGTTATACCATTTAACTAACCCCCAACAGATTTAAATTGTCTAAAGAACTTCACTACAGAAACAACATTATAACACACCTGATCGTTTTGTCAAGCAATACTGTTGTTTTTTTACAACACTTAAATTTCTTACTGAATCAACACAACAGAACGTATTATATAACATCTAATTCTATTTGTCAACCACACTGTTGTTTTTACACAACACATAAAACAAAAAACCCAGAGAACTTTTGGTTGTCTGGGTTTGTGTAAGTTTTAAGAACAACTTTTAATCTATACACAAACTCCAAACGCCGACCATGAGCCATTATCGCATGTAATATTGCGATACTCTGGTTGACTTGCGAAGGGTTTATGTATGGAAAACATTTGTTCTTTCTTAATTTTTTAACTTGTTAGGAGTATATAGTAAACTTTTGTAATTGGCAAGCGCGTTTTTTGCGAAAATACAACATATATTTAACTTTTTTTGTATTTTTCTATCCAACTTAACAATTTATTATGATCTGGCACAGCACTTAGGTCTTTTTTTATTTCATTTTTCGCATCTTCTGGTAAATCCCACCATTGCAATTCTAACAAGCCATCTATTATGGTCTTATCAAAACGATATTTAATTAATTCTGCGGGATTGCCACCAACCATTGCATAAGGCTCTACGTTTTTAACTACATGAGAATTTGCTGCAATGACAGCACCGTGTCCAATGTTGATGCCGGACATAATTGTAACACCATGTCCTATCCAAACGTCATTACCAATATTCACATCGCCGTTGGATCCTGTTTGGTTACCAAAAGGGAATGTTGATATCCAATCTACTCTATGGTTACCACCAAGAAATACTTTGCAATTCTCTGCAATAGAACAATATTTCCCGATGTTTAATTTAGAACCTTCACCCCACTGATATGTTATTATGTAATTCGTGCCGTAAGTGTGTTCGCCGTGTGTTATATGACTCATTTATACACTCAACCACCTTATCGGAGTGGACACAATTGGTAATTCTGGATTTCTAAACTCATCGAATATTTCCCACAAACACCGTGAAGTTGCATATTTATAGAGTAATCCAGTTTCTCTACCAAAAGCATCAATCTCCCATGGTTGTGACCAATAATCAACCTTTGTTGCATCTATTTTTATGCCACACCATGCCGATAATTTATCATTTAATTCTCCGTTAACATATTGTTTAACGTGAACCATTTCATGTGCTAATGTTTCTAATATTCTTCTGGCACCAATACCTGGATGTATTTCGATAAGAAAACTTCGTGGCTGGTTAGATTTATTACATTTCAATACACTCGCATAACCCAGCTCATCAATTTTATTGGAGAATCTAATTTTTAATGCACAATTGTTTCTTACTCTATTACTTGGTATCAGTTCTTTTGCATAAAAATCTACTGCATCCAATACATACTCTTTGAAGGCCTTATCCGGACAATTGCGAATTGATATTTGCATGGAATCTCCAGATGGGTTATGTATCTGTAAATATTTAGGACCTATACCTTTTCTATTTTGACGCCCACTTGTTGAAGAAATCGAATTCCAGTATCTGTTTTGTAATCATTTCGATAATATACAGTAGAAATACCACTCTGGTATACCAATTTAGCGCAATCCAAACATGGTGCATGTGTAACAAACAATGTGGCACCGTCCCCAGATTCAGTGGAACGTGCCAGTTTGGCGATTGCATTAGTTTCTGCGTGTAGTACTTCGGGTTTTGTTTTCAGCGCATATCGGCGTCCAAAGCGGTCGGTGTATGGCCATTGTTTTTCAATAGTGGGTGCATCAATCCATCCGCCGGCATCAACTGACATATAATCATAATCTTCACAATTATTGTCCCACCCACTTGGTGTACCATTGTATCCAATGGAAATGATCCTATCATCTTTAACAATGATTGCACCAACATGTAAACGCTTGGCTGTGGATAAGTCAGCGAAATGTTCTGCTGCTACCATGAATGATTGAATATATTTTGTTTTCATAATATAATATAATGGTGGGCCCGGAGAGGTTCGAACTCTCTATCTCCCGATTATGAGTCGGATGCTTATACCAGGTTTAAGCTTCAGGCCCAATTTCTTACTTAATAACTTCAAATGAGTCTTTACGCATCCAATGAATGGTCTGAGTATTATGACCAGAAGGATCGCGTTTAACCACAGACAGAAATTCAACACCATCAATCTCTTTGGTTGGCCAATGAGAATATGAATAGAAGATTTCTTGTGTGGCAACTACACGAAGTTTTTTGAGAATTTCTTTAGTGAAAGTTTTCATGATGTGACCATTATAAACTAAAAGAGAGGACTTGTCAAGCCCTCTCTAAAATTACTGTTTAGGTTTTGGGAAGTTTAATTCTTCCCATTCCTCATCACTTACAGGCCACCAATTCATTTTGGTTCACCTATCGAGATTTTTTTAACAGCATCTTGTGCTTTGACAATGTTCTCCAACCAAATCTTTAACATACCATTTGCCATTTCGGCATCTTTGATTTCGATTTTGTCGGTTAATTTGAACAAGTGTTTGAAGTTTCTATTTGCAATACCTTTGAAGATATATGCAGCTGCATCTTCTGCTTCTTTTGATACACCTTCTACGACCAGATTTTTACCATCTAGTGTAATTTCAATATCAGTTTTTGCAAAACCTGCAACAGCCATCTCGATAACATATTTATTATCGGTAACTTGTTTGATATTGTATGGTGGATATGTTGGAATGTTCTTTGATACATTTTTCATTGTATCTTGAAATTCATCCACTAGTTTGTCGAATCCAATTGTGAATGGATCTAGTGATTTGAACGAATCCATAGAAAATAACAGTGGTTTAAATGTCTTAGACATAGTTGTTTCTCCTTAAATTAAGCGAGTTTATTAAAATGTAGATACCCCGAAGGCATATCAGTTAAATCCCGCTTACTGTTACGGGGACACCATATCGTTGTGCCAGCTTTATACGATTCGTGACTTAGCGGTCCTAAGATGAATCTTTAAATACGTTCCCATCCCGATGAGATACTTTTATTTATGCTTGATAAGGCTTTTTACCGATATTATATTTCGGTACTAATTCCCATTCATGCTTTTCTTTATGCGAAAGAATCTTAATTTGTGATAGAAAAATTGGTTCTGGTACTTCTGTCTGTGACTTTCTGACAATAGTAATTAGTCCCCAATCTTCCAACAAATTAGCAATTGCATTTCTACGAGCCAGATCATTTTCTGTAATATCAGCAGGTTTACCGTCTAGTGCAAATAGTTCTTTAAAATGCACCACATAGTATTGACCCCGTTTATGTAGAATATGACAAGACTGAAACAATGTTTTATCTTTTTTAGATGCAACACCAATGCGGGTTAATGTTTCTCGTACTTTCAGAAAATCGTCTTTTTCGGTTAGCGTCACCTCAACTAAGTCTTTAATTTCTATCATTACTTGTTCACTCCGCCTTTTTCTGTTATTCTTTTTATTTCAGCGATTTGCTCATCAGTAAGAATTCTAAGAGCCTCTTTGGCCTTGTTGTTTGAATAACCAAAATAGGTTTTCACACAATCAATATTCTTATCTACGTCTGACTTTTGCCACGGTTGAAATTTCCGTTTCATTGGTCTGATTGTATTTAGAAGATATTGATATTGCATATCCTTGTCAATACTTGGTCGCAGATTGAGTTCGTTGACATAAAGAACACAGTCCATATGATAGGACATGGCTCGGTTAACTACAAACGGCACATAATCTTTTACGTCAATATCATCATTGATGACCGATTTCTTGGTCTGAAGAATTGACGGAATGATTTCTTTGAAAAGATCCGGCATTATTTGAACTCACAATCCACCATTATTTCAGTCAAACAAGCAATCAGATTGATTTCATGGTCTGCTACAAATGCTGCTTGGTATTGATACTTTGAAAGAACCAAGACCAATTGTGGAACAGATTGTGGTTTCAACAGTTCATACAACACATCATAAATCTTGCGGAAGATGCGTGATGGATCATTGTCTAGGTTGTTGGTAACCCACTTACGACAATTTGCAAAGTCTTTTTCCTTCAGTGCCTTAGTTAATTCGCCCAATTGCACATCAGATACAGACGACAAAATACCTTTGTCGATTGAACCAGAAACACCATATCGTTGAAGTTCATTCAGAATACGGCGATTGTCTGGAAAGTGTTTCATGATAATCGCAGCAACCACATCTTTTTCGAATGTGATATTTTCTTCACCAAGAATCCACTCCACACGTTTCATGAATTGAGTTGCAAGTTTTGCTTTGTTACCATTGATCTTGAAGTCAATAACAGTGCAACGAGAATGAATAGGATCGATAATCCGATTCTTATAGTTACATGTAAAGATGAAAGAACAGTTATCCGCAAACTCCTCGATTGCACCACGTAATGCAGGTTGAGTTGAATTTGGATTTAGATAGTCTGCTTCATCGATAATAACGACTTTACGACCACCCGCCAAAGACATTGAAGATGCGTAGTTCTTAATTTTGTTCCGCAAAACATCGATACCAGACTCATCTGAACCGTTGATGACGATATAATCACAACCTACTTCATTACAAAGTGCTTTTGCGATTGTTGTTTTACCAACACCTGCTGTGCCAGATAGTAGAAGATTTGGAATTTCTTTACGATTAACATATTCAAGAAATGTATCCTTGATATTATCAGGCAAGATACATTCTTCAACAGTTTTAGGACGATACTTTTCTACCCACAATACATGATCTGACATTCAAAACTCCATAATATAAAATAACAATTAAATTGTAGTCAACACTTTTTTCCATTGACCATTCACACCCAAATATAACTCACCGTCAGGACCTGCTATAAGTTTTACAAATACCTGTTTCTCTGTTCCAGGAATATATTTTGAATAACCATAAAGACTATTCGCAATATAAACATTTTCATGTTCTGTATCGGTCAATGGTGTTAATTCACCATATGTTGTTTGTAACTGAATAATTGCTGGATTAGATTCTTCAATCTGCTTAAGAATCTTTGGATCGACTTCTGGTGTTTTATTGTGTATGTGTGTGTTATGATTAATAACAACAGGTGTTGATGAAGCAGTTTTTGCTGCCAGAACACCTGTTGCTAATACACCAAGAAGTCCCGCACCTCGAATAAACTTTCTACGGGATTCTATCGTCATTTTGCTTCTGTCATACCTTCAAACAGTGCTTCAAATTCTTTTGATTCCGCAATTTCTTCTTGGAACGATTGCTTGTATTGTACACGAGCCATCTTACGAAGAATTTTCTTAGGCACTTTCAGACTGTCAAAAGTTGCATCGAGAATATCTTTCATTTCTTGTTTCTGTGAATCCATTTTATGCATCACAGTTTCCATCTCATTGATTGCACCTTTCAGTGCCGTCAATTGGTCATCATTAAATATTCCGAATAGTGTTTGAATTGTTGCCATAATTATTCCTATTAACCGCAGCGACCACAACCACTGGCAGACAGTGTATTTTTAATTAAACCCAACACATCTAAATGTGCTTCATTAACTGCAAGAGCACCATTAGTTAGATTAATCATTGTCTTGCCTGCAAGGTCTCCTTCGGGCACAACAAAAATGGCAACAACATATGTTGGATTAATAGAAACTGATTGATTTGTAACTGCATCGGTGAAAGTTAACATACTTAATTATCCTTTAAAAGTTAGGTCTGAGTCTTTGGATTCGATTGCGATCCAATATTGAATATCTTCTTTGGTATTCTTGAATGATGCAAGGCCTTTTGATGACACTTCAACTTCATATGAACCGGCAATCATCTTTAGATTTTCCGTCAAGAAGATTGCTTTGAATGTTTTGCCGTTGCCTTCTGCCACTTCTGTGGAGTTTGTATGTGATGAATTATCTTTAGGATCAAAAGATGTTACATAGATTTTGTCGCCATCTGATTCGAAGGCAACACAAGGTGATTGCAGAACACTTGCTGTTTTCAACAGAGTATTCAGGTCCTCATCCTTTAATGTGAACGATACATCCACAGAAGGAAGATTCAAATCTTTTTCTGGTGGCGTAACAATCATGTTCTTGCTGGTCTTACGATATTTGATCTTACTGCGGCCACTTTTGAAGATAACATTACTGGTATCAAATTCCAGTTCAGTTTCTTTGTATAGTGAATGTACAGACAAAAACTGGTTCAGATCATACACACAGAAATCTTCTGGAAATTGATCTTTTAGTCCAGCTTTAGCTAGAACTGTTTTGGTTGCAGATATTGTGGCAATCTTATTGCCTTGTTTGAATTCAATGCCAGAATTGATGCTGGCAAAGTTTTTCAAAATTGTTAGTGTTTCATTTGATAGTTTCATTTATTTTCCTTGTATTTCATTACAAACTTGCTTGATAAAGATTTTCAGATAACAGATAACCTTCTAGTGGCCAAAGTTTATTGATAGCATCTTCATAAGAATATTTTTCACCCAAACCTTGATTATACGCGGAAGCATCTACACATGCACTCATACCCCATACCGAGTAACCATTGACCATTTCTAGTTGACACATTGTGGTAGTTGTACCTGGCATTAAAGTGTATGTAGTTTTTTTAATACGGTCCTGCATTTCATTCAATGTCACTGTTTTTTTCATTTGTTTCCTCATTATCAATTTGTTCAACAGAGTATATTGTATCATGTTCATACAAAAACATCAAGCAACACATTGCGTGTGCCAAATGATGGATACCCGACTCGGGATCCAGTTGTTCACCTTTTTTCCATGCCCAAACATGACGTTCCATAGCATCAAAGTACCTACGTTTGGAGTCAGGCACTTTTTGCCAATTATCACGTTCATATTTTTGTGCCCCGAAAGTGAGAACTTTTACTGTTTCTTCCAGTGCATAGGGAGGCAAAAGGCCGTATTCAAGTTTACCACCATCGAATTTACGGCCTTTTGTCATCACATTTCTCCGACGAAGTTTGCTACTGCCGGCATATCACCACGGAAGTGATAAGTGCCGATGTGATCTGCTCTCATCCATGGGCAAAGGTAAATTTGCCCGCCGATCTTGCGCCACATTTGACAGAACATATAATCTTCTGACAAGTAACGATCTGAACCGCCACCTGTAATACTGTCTTTAGTATCAATAACAGTATCAAAGAATGCATGAATGTAACGTGAACCATCAAAGTTTGCTTGGCCAACATGATCTGGTTTGTAACGAATGGTTGGATACGCTTCAGTCATCTTTTCAAATACTTCACGTTTAACCATCATGAAACCGGTACCAATCTCAAGAACTTCCAGTGGTTCAGTAACTGAGAATTGTTGTGTGCCTTGTACTGGATTAAAAACGTAATCTCCAGTCAATTTCTCCAGAACACTAATATCAATATTAGGATCCTTTTGGATTGCCTTCAGTACAGATTTCCACTTGATTGCCTTTTTGGGATAAGGTCCGCCGATAACATCTTTATCAAGTGCGAGCAATGCAATCACATCTTGTGGATTAAAGTGTACGTCTGCATCCAAGAACAACAGATGTGTACAATCCGAACGATGAATGAATTCATCTACCAAATAATTACGAGCACGAGTAATAAGTGATTCATTAAACAAGAATGAAAACTTAACTGCGATGCCGTATTGCATACAAATTGCTTGTAGGTCTAAACATGCTTTGGCATAAAGACCATGATTCAAACCACCATACATTGGAGTTGCTACAAAAATGCTTTTCTTTTGTAGCTCTTCTTTTTTAATTGAAATTTCCATTTTTTCTCCAAAAACAAAAAAAGGGAGAACCACCATTACGGTGGTGTCTCCCTAGCATAAAACTAATTAAGCAGTCAGACTGTAACCAGTTTGCAGGGCAGCACGAACCATAGCTTTGGTTGGTTTGCCCATACGGTAAGATTTTACTTTTGAACCATCACCACGAGTTTTGGTGTTGGTGTAGATCACATGACCTTCTTGACGCAATTCATCAATACGTGCTGAGACATTTTGAATACCAAAACGTGCTTGTGCCTGAGCAACGGTCAGGGTATTGTAACCCCCAGTCTTGTTCAGGAAGTTCAGAATTTTGGTTTTTGCGGAGGTTTTTTGTGCTGTAGTCATAGTATTTCCTATAATAATAAAGTTGTCATTGAATTTCCTTGCGTTATGCAAGAGTACACATTATATCAATATGTAGTGTACTTGTCAAGCATATTTTGTGGTATACTTGAATTATCTACCAATCTGAGGTAAATATTTTGTCTTGGTATCTTCCCAGGACAAATATATCAGGTCATCATAGAACAACGCTTCGTAGGAAACGGTATTCTTTTTCTTCAACATTGATATACGACCCTTAGCATACTTGGTTTTCCAAATATTGGCAAGCGCCTCTGAACTGGTATCAAAGGACTTTACCAGGTCTGCATCACCAATCTCCTTGCGAAGATACTCATTGGTGTTATTATAAAGAGGAGAGAAATAGATTCCTCTTTGATGCTCAGTGCGAATCAGTTCCTTGGGAATACCAAGTTTTGAATAGGCAAAGTTGAGTGAACGGTTCTTATGATCTCGTTTAAGTGGCAAACCTTGAGTATTTTTTGCTTCCCACCATTCGAAATACTTTCGTGGATAATTTTCTTTAATCCAATCAAAAACCATTTTTTTAGTTGCCCTACTAGGTTCGAAGGCAACTGAACCAGAAGAAAAACCCATCTTGTTCCAGTGTTCTAATCCATCATACTGTGACAAACCATTTGTTTTGGTGTTGCCATATAATGATGTAGTAGTAACACCAACAAGAACGTCCTTGTATTTTTCTTTCCAGTCTTTTTGCACCGTGTCAGAAAGACACATCAGTGCCAGCAATTTACCACCCATGTAGTTATAACCAAGAGGTTGTAAAGGTACGATGGTCGAACCGATTGCTGTGTGGTTAATCATATGTTGTTGAGTCTTAACATCTCTCGACCAACCAATCGCTTTGTCTCTTGGAGTGAGATCCAAGAAGTCGGACGATATACAAATGACACCAAGGTACTTACCAGTGACTTCATCTGTCACAGTATAGAATAGATTACGACCAATATTTGAATTATTCTTCATTGTAGAAGAAAATGTACGAATAGCATTCCAAGTTTCAGCAAGGTCGCCATTGTACAATGACATGGTAGGTTTCAAATTGGTGTAATCATCTGGACTTTCTGGCATCCAGAAATTAGAACGAACCATATCTACTAGTTTTTTCTGTTCTGGATTAACCATCTGCACTTCATCACCAAACAATGTACTCATTTCATGTGTTGGATAACGCTCTTTAACTTCACACCACTTTTGGTACAAAGTATATTCACGCACATCCATACCAGAAGCATAAGTCAAGTCCTGAATAAGAACCTTTTTAAGTGTTTCGGTATCGATGTGTGCAAAACTATCAACGGGATTATTGGATGACCATTCGTCCCATTGTTTGTTTACATAATCTATTGGAGTTGCCATTAATCTTCTTTGCCAAATTATCTATATATTGGGGAGTAAACCATTTTACTCAGTTTTTACATTATAACATAAACCATAAACTATGTCAAGCATTTATTCCATTTACAGGATTACCAACAAACTGAACAATAAAATATATATTGGGTTTGATTCTTGTTGGCCAAAAAGAAAATATAGTCACCGATATTTTTTAAATAAACGAAATCAACATTTATATTTTGCATTTAGAAAATATGGGTGGGATAATTTTATTTGGGATGTCATTTATCAATCAAAAGATGGTCAACATTGTTTGAATGTAATGGAAAATTATTTTATCAATGAGTATGATTCGTTCAAAAAAGGTTATAATGAAACTCGTGGTGGTGAAGGAACTTTAGGTAGAATATCAAAAGAATCCACCAAAATAAAAATTTCACAAAAACTTAAAAATAAACCAAAATCAAAAGAACACATAGAAAAGATGGCATCTACCAGAAAAGGTAAAGTGCCATCCGAAGAATCTCTGAAGAAAAGATCCGAATCTATGAAAAAAACTTTAGCAATTAAGAAACAATTGATGCAGAATCTTTAGTATTGTTTATGAGGTGTCTATGACCCTTACGCAACTTAATTGCCAATTTTCTTAACTTTTTTAATCCAAATTGCAAAGCTAAAGGTTTTACTCTGCTGGTATAAACAATACCATTCATATGATCCAATTCATGCAGAAAGATTCTTGCGGATAGTCCTTCAAACCTGGAGGTTTTTGTTTGCCCTAAGAAGTCCTGGTATTCAACTTCAATACTTTTAGGTCTAGTAACTCTAAGATTTAACAGAGGGAACGACAGGCAACCTTCATCCATGTGAGATTCACCTTCCATTTTTGTTACCTTAGGATTAAAGAATGCCACATACTCATCACCTGAACCCATAACAAATACTCGGTATTTAAATCCACATTGGTTTGCAGATAATCCTAAACCGTTATGTCGTTTGCATGATTCTACCAATGTAGAGGCAAACTCATTAGGATCCACAGGTGGATTTTTAAAATTAAATTCAGGTAATGTTTGATGCAATACCGGATGATCTTCGGAAACCAAATCAAAAGTTTTTACTTTAACTGCCGAAACAGTTGAGTCGTTTGTATTAAATGTTAAAATTTCACTCATTTTGCAATACCTTTCAAATATTTTTCGAACAAATCTTTTTTCTTTTCATATATTCCTAGTCCATTATTACATGGAACACAAAGTATGCCTCTATATTTACCTGTGTTGTGGTCATGGTCAACTTGAGGGTTGTTTAATTCCTTGTTGCATATTAAACATTTATATTTTTGTTTTTCCAACTCCAACAAAAACTTATCATAAGTCATGTCTATAATGCCACGAGATTTCCATTGTTTCTCACTCACCAAATGTCGATTTTCTTTTCTCCATTTTTTGTGAGTTTCTTCATACTTTTTGTATTGTTCTTTGTAATGATTTGGATTATCCTCTATGCGTTTATCACGATAGGATTTCTGACGTTCCTTCAATTCTTCCCGATTCTTTTCTGCATATAGTTTCATGTAGTCTGGATGACTTCTTTCGGGTAAATCTGAATACTTTTTCTTTCTTGCCATGGTAACTCCAAATAAGTTGTTCTTTTTTATTTATACAAAATCGAACTTTAACTTATTTTTTGATACGACTGAAATTGTTTACCTTTTCGAACCTAATTACGCTTCTGAATTTGTCAAACAGTTGGTCGCCTTTATGTGAAATAACGAACACGTTTGTATCTGTTCCCATTTCATGTATCAACTTTAAAAATTCTTCAGTACCTACTGTGTCTAAACTCGAATCAAACACTTCATCCAAGATCAACAAGTTTGTATTGGTCGAGTTCTTCATCTTAGCAATCTGTCTCCATGTGAACAACAGTGCCAGGTCAATACGCATTTTTTCACCTTCAGAAAAGTTTGCATACGAAAACTCATCACGGTGTCTGCTCTTGATTGTTTCTTCAAAGTTTTCATTGATATTGAAGTTGACAAAGAAATCCATTGCAGTCAAATACTTATTAATCATCTTATTCATCACAGGCAAATATTGCTTAATGATTTTTGTTTTGATACCGGTATCTTTCAATAACGTTGCTGCATACTCCAAATATTGTTTTTCTTCTGCACCTTCTTGTAATGCTTCTGTTTGCATTATCAAATCTGTACGAAGGTCTTTTAATTTTTGGTTACTATCTTCTGCATCATTGTATTTTACAGACAAGGCAGTAATTTCTGCCTGCACCTTCTTAATATACTTTGATATTGCCAACATGGTTGCATTATGTTTGGTAATTTCATTACTATGTTCATTGATATGTTTTACAATATCCGAAATGGTTTTCATTTCACCTTGAACATTCTTTAACTCATCAGACAGTTCAGTTAATCCTGATTGTTGCAGTACAACCTTTTCTTTACGTTCATCTACTTGTTGCTGTTTGAAATTAGATTCAATCGATTGTTTACATGTAGGACAAGAATCGTTATGTTCATAGAACTCAATATCTTTTTCATTCTTCTTGATATTGCTTTCTAATTTACCCTGTAGTGTGAATAACGATTTTGATTTCTTTTCCAACTTCTCTTTTTTATCGCCGATCTTGGAAGTTAAAACATCAATATGTTTATTGATTAACTCTACCTGTTTCAGTATATCTTTTAGTTGTTTTTTGGATGTATCAATCTCTTGCTTTTTACTGGCAATCTCATCATCATTATGTTTCTTGTGTTCTTCAATGTTTGCCAACTGCATTTCAATCTTTTCTTCAATTAACTCAACGGCATACCTGCCTTTAGAGATATTGTCTTTCAGATTGTACATCTTATCTTTCAACACACCGTTCATAGTGGAGAAAATTTGGATGTCTAACAAATCTTCAATGATTGTCCTACGGTCTGCCGCAGACAATTGCATGAAGGGAACAAAGGATGCTGAACCAAGAATAACTACCTGCGTAAAGGACTTATAATTTAATTTGAGAATGTTCTTCTCTAATATTTCCTGATAGTCTTTTGCAGCAGCATCTTGATTCAGCAAAACATCATTGCAGTAGATTTCAAACACATTAGGTTTGATACCACGCACAATCTTATACTTTTTTTGACCAATATTAAAACCAATTTCAATCGTACAATCACGTTGATTGATTGAGTTCAACAGTTGTGGTTTATTGATCTTACGAAACGGTTTACCAAACAGACCAAAACATAATGCATCAAGAATGGTAGATTTACCTGCACCATTGTGTCCGATGATTAGTGTGTTGGTTGATTTGGTAAAGTTTATCTCTGTATATGCAGCACCAGTCGATAAGAAGTTTTTCCATTTAACATATTGAAATAATATCATGCTTGTTCAGTGTTCAATGCTTCAACATAAAGTTCTTTTAACAGAGTTTTCAATTTATCGTTATCCAAGTTTTCTTCTGTGATACCATCAACAAATTTATTCAATAGTGTCAACGTATCTTCTGCTTCATCAACAGATTCATCATCTGTGCCATCCAACAAATCAGACATATCTTCTGCAATACTAATGTCTATTGGATTAACATTATACAGGCTATTCATGAATTTGTCAAACAAATATGGGTTGGTTTTGTTAATTACTACCACTTTAACATATGTGCCAGTATATCCTGAGAAATCTTTTTCGTTAATTTCTTTGATAGATTCCACTTTGTCATCATAGATGATTCGATGAAACATCTTATTAGGATTTTTGATGAACTCTAAGTCCTTGGTATTCAAATCAAACAGATGAAAACCTCGGTCATCATTGTAATCTTGCCAGGTCATTTCATATGGATTACCTAGGTAATATATGTCATCTGCCTGTGATTTGTGGTGATAATGACCAGAAAAAGTCATATCAAATTTTCTGAAGGTGCTTCTGTCTATGCCTTCATGTGATGGCATACCACGATACATTGCAAAACCAGAGATTTCAAAATGACCCATACATATTGTAGATGATGTATTTTTCATTTCAGTCATGCATTGTTCATAGTTATCAACACAAATCCATGGAATCATGCACACATCATGACTATCATTGCCATAATCTAAATGTATTGTCTGTGGTGTATCAATAACCGTGACGTTATCATACTCTTTCAGTAACAAGTCTACTGAATTAACATCATTGGTATTCTTGAAATAGGTATCATGATTACCAGCAAGCATGTAAACTTCAATTTGCTCTTTTTGTAAAACATCAAAGAACATTTCTTTGGTTCTTTTTAGTGAATAGAAGTTTACATACTTCCTACGGTCGAATGTGTCACCAAGAATTAATACAGTCTTGATGCCTTCCTTCTTTAGTGTAGGAAAAAAGGTATCTTTGTAGAACTTCTCGTAAAAATCCAAGAAGTTTACAGAGTCATTTCTAGCTCCGAAGTGTTGATCTGTTATTATTGCTACTCTCATTCTTTGTTCTTTCACGATCAATTACGCGTTGTCTCAATTCTGATGTACTGAAACTGTGTCTGCGTTTGTTGTAACATAACTCAATAGGTAATTCTTTGCCTGTGAAACTCTTATGTTGGTATTCTTCACCGATGATACGAACATCAATTGGAAACGATAACAATACATCCATTAAATCTTTCTCTGTGGCGTAGACCACGATCTCATCAATGTACTTACATGCTTCTAACTGTATGTGGCGTTCAACTATTGATTGAATTGGACGGTTCTTCTCTGGTCGATCCAAAGTAGGGTCTGTTTGTAGACCTGCAATCAAATAGTCACAGTGCTGTTTAGCTTCTTTAAGCATCATGATATGTCCTGCATGGAACAAATCAAAACATGATGCAACAAATCCAACTTTCATTATATCACTCCTCCATAAATTTTTCAACACCTTTCGGCTTCTTTGCCGCTTCTTTTTCTGCTTTCTTTGCTTTTCTGGCATCCTCATAGGTTTCTATGAATTCGGATATGTTGTCATATAGTTCAAATTGTTTGGATGATCCGTCTTCTGATTCCAACATTTCAAATTCATCAAGGATACCAAACAGTTCAGTAGCTTTGTATTTGACGTATAGTTGTTTTTTTTCTTTTTGGATTCTGCGGAGAAATGCAAAGTAGATAACTTGTGTGAAGTATGCAAATGGATTCTTCGATTTTGTTTCATCAAAGTTTTCAAAATACATCAGGCAGTTTTCGATACCATCGGACATCATTTCGTCACGGTATGTATAGTTAATGAAGTTGGGTTTGTGTGATAAACCTTCAGCAATTTTCATGAAACATTCCCCAATGTAATTAGGAATGATAGGTTTAGGAAGGTTATTCTCTTTGGCTTCCTTAGATTGTGCTTTGTAATCTACCAAAGCTTTCAGGAAATCTTCATTGTTTATGTAGTTTTTTGTTTTTTTCGTAGTTGTCATTTCAAGTGTACCATTAAAAGTTGTTGACAAACGGCTTGCCATGATGTATCATCTCGGTGTTGCCTGATGATGTTAATGAATAACCAATCCTTTATTACTATCTAGTTCATCCATAGCATCCATTATATCTTCATAGTGTTCCTGATCTTCTTCACCAGATAAAACACCACCGATACGTTCCACAGTATTTGCATAGAACTCAATAAATTCTGCGGTAGGTTCGATCACACATAGAATGTTATCTAATTTGATAGATACCAAATTCTCTTTAATCATATTGATAGGCAACCAATAATTCATAGCAAGCTCTTTATTGCGAACTTCGAATTCCATGGGTTGATCTAATGTTACTGAATCTGCTGTTTGTTCTAACATATCACATATGATATCAAAACCATTATCTTTGAGTCTTACAATTTTAATCATTTTTTTA
>Ga0208916_10000066_pt1 | contig 44101 bp, 39 predicted proteins | sample DEB19_08_DNA_5_FD_184523 | JGI IMG/M metagenome (GOLD analysis project Ga0208916, IMG submission 184523) | Aqueous microbial communities from the Delaware River and Bay under freshwater to marine salinity gradient to study organic matter... | ecosystem: Environmental > Aquatic > Marine >... | reverse complement strand
TCGCTATAACTACTGAGGAGTGTGCCAAAACCCCAGAATCCAATTGCCAGTGATGCTGCAGCCAGAGCAATCGGGTCATTGCTCAGCGGTGATTGTGTAATTGCTGCGATGGCGCAGATCCAGATTGCGTTATAGAGAAAGAGATCCAGAAGTATGGAGCGATCAGTAAATATAGATTTGCAGGTGATATGGATGAGCAGAAGCCAGAGCGGGGCCCATCGAAGTACGCGGTACACCCCTCACATTAAATAAGTAAGGCTCCCACCTATAAATAGGGGAAGCCTTACTTTCGGGGCTGGAAAAAACTCTTCTAAATTAGAAGCCCTTGGCGCAGAGGAGATTTGCTGAAGCCTTTGCATCTGCTGCATTGGTCTTGAGCTGTCCTGGGGCGCTCAGAAGAAGTGCCTTCTTAGCTTCAAGGTCCTTTACCTGTGCTGAAAGTTTTGTCTTAGATGCACTCAATACAAGAACTGCATTGGCAAGCTTTGAGATTGCACCAGCAAGCTTCTGCTTATCTGCAGCAACTGTTGATGCATTCATTGTTGCCTGGAACTGCACCACTTGTGCTCGAGCCTTTTCAAGGGCTGCTGTTGTGCTTGCAAGAGCGGCTGCTGCGGATGTGTATTCAGCATCAAGTGCTGCAGTCTGCTCAGAGACATTGGCAAGATCTGCTTGAGCCTTAACAGCTGCCTGGAACTGTGTTACTGCAGTGAGGCACTCAGCTGAGAGCCATGTGAGCTTTGAATTCTTCACTAATGGGTTCTTCGCACACTTGTACTTGTAACCAGAGACAGTTGTTGTCGCATTGACCTTCGAGCAAGCAACACCGTTGCTGATCTTTGCAGCAGCTGATGCAGGGACGGCAGTGATACCGCTTGCGACAATCACGGCAGAAAGGAGAGTGATAGATACCTTGCGAAACATAAATTCCTCCATTAGATATGTCTCTATGGTATCGAGCAGATATTGGAAATTGAGCGTAACTCGGCGGTAGGGATATGGAATTTCATGTGAATTAGCACTGTCTTGCATCCTGTATGATTAAGCCATCGAAGCATCCCGCATCGATGTACTTCCCCCCAAAGTGCGCCACATGGCCACTTACTTGCGAGTCTTATCAAGACCCTGATGGCGCTGGTTTTTTAGCCAGTTTGAGACCATCTAACCGAGACGCGCTTGTCGTCTCGATTGGTGTTGAATTTTCTATGTCTCTACAAACACGTACTGCTGCGCCCGGAAAAGCTCGTCGCGCTGCAAAAGGTAAACCCCGCCACACAACAGCCCAGAAGGCAGCCCGTAAGACAGTCGTTGCAAAGCCAGCTGCTCGTGGAACTGCAAAGCGAAGCGCGCCTGTAAAGGACGCTGCATCAGCTGCTGCAAAGGCTTCTACCAAGCCAACAACTCGTTATTCAGATCGCGAGAGCTCTTCTAAGAAGGAAGTCCGTCTTGCAGATCGTTCCAAGCTACGCGCACAGCGTTTCCAGGAGCGCACAGCTTCAAAGTCTAAGAACGTCGAGGGTGCCGTAAAGGGCAACCCAAAGCAGTCTCGTGAAGAGCGCACCTTTGAAAAGCCAAAGAGAGCCTTTAAGCCAGCTGGTGCAAAGCCTGTTGTGGGCCGCACAGCACCAGAGAGAACTGCAAAGCCACAATCACGTGCTGCAAAGTTCATTGCAGATCGCACAGAGCGTTCAGAGCGACCATTTCGTCCAGAGCGTTTAGAGCGTCCAGCAAAATCTGATGTTCGTCCAACAACTCGTCGCGAAGCGGTGAAGGCAAAGGTTGCTCACTCAGATGATGGCCGCCCAAACTTTGTTCCACAAAAGCGCGAAAAATATAATCCTGCAGCACCGCAGTCAGCTGCGCAGCGTCGTGGAGATTCTCCTCGCACACCTTCAAAGCCTGCGCGCGATCGCCGCAATGATTCACGCGGTGAATCACCAGCATATGCTCGCGATGATTTCCGTGCATCAAAGACTCATAACAAGGCAGCTGTCGATTTCGGCGCTGACGATAATTACATTTCAGTAAACCTCGCAGATGCGAACCTTGTTGAAGCAACACCACTTACTGAAGTGACAACTTCATTCCGTGATCTAGGTATTGCACCGGCGCTCGCAAATGCACTTAATGCTCAAGGCATTACGCATCCATTCCCAATCCAGATTGCAACACTTCCCGATGCTCTTGCAGGTCATGACATCTTGGGTCGTGGACAGACTGGTTCAGGAAAGACTCTTGCATTCAGCCTTGCACTACTTACAAATATTTCAGATAAGACAGCGCGCCCTCACAAGCCACTGGCACTTATCTTGACCCCTACACGCGAACTCGCACAGCAGATTGACGAAGTTCTTCGTCCACTAGCACGCGCAGTTGGCCATGAATCAGTCGTTATCGCAGGCGGAATGCCATATGCAAAGCAGATCACTGCAATGCGTAAGGCAACAGCAATCTTGGTTGCAACTCCTGGTCGCTTGATTGACCTTCTGAATAAGAATGAAGTTCAGCTCGATCAACTTCAGATCACAGTTCTTGATGAAGCAGATCAGATGGCAGATATGGGATTTCTTCCAGTAGTGAAGGAAATTCTTGATCAGGCTCGTCTTGATGGACAGCGTCTTCTCTTCTCAGCAACTCTCGATCGCGGTGTCGATTCACTCGTTCGCCAGTACCTGAAGAACCCAAAGACTCACTCATTGCAGAATGACCGTGCATCAGTTTCAACTATGGAGCACCACGTTCTTCAGATGCACCCTGGCGATAAAGATGACATCACATCACAGATTGCAGCTCGTAACGGAAAGACAATTCTCTTCGTAAAGACTCAACGCGGTGCAGATCGTCTTGCTGACAAGCTAGCTAACGCAGGTGTTCCAGTAGGTGCACTGCACGGTGGAAAGTCACAAGCAGTTCGTACTCGAACACTTGCACTCTTTAAGGAGCAAGATAATTCAGCTCTCGTTGCAACAGATGTTGCAGCACGCGGAATCCACGTTGATGGAATCTCACTTGTTGTGCACGTTGATCTTCCACAAGATCACAAGGATTACTTACACCGTTCAGGTCGCACAGCTCGCGCTGGCGAATCAGGAACTGTTGTTACCTTGTCATCTTCAAAGAATCAGCGCGCAGTATCTGGTCTTCTCGGTCGTGCAGGTGTAACACCGAAGTTCCACGATGTGCGACCTCTTGATGAGAAGCTCATGGTTATCACTGGTGCTCAAGAGCCATCAGGAGTTCCATATATTCCGCCAGTAATGGAGCGAAAGAGCCCAGGTGGTTCACGTTCAGGTGGCGGATCTCGTCGAAGTGGTTCAGGTGCAGGTAAGTCTGGTGGATACCGTGGTGGCAATAGCCGCCGTGGTCGCTAACTAACGCTGCTTCTTACGAATATTCATTCCGATCTGGCGTACAAATTTTCTTGGAATAGTTGAAATCACTCCTACAAGAAGTTTGTATTGCCAGCCAGGAATGCTCACAGGCTTATTTGCCAGGGCATCTTTCCACGATTGAGCAACTAACTTATCTGCATTTAGCCACATAAAGTTTGGCAGCCCGCCCATCTTCATACGACCTCGCTCGTGAAATTCTGTGCGAGTAAATCCAGGGCAGAGCGCTGAGACTTTTACTCCACTGCTCGCAAGTTCAGTATTCATGGACTCAGAGAGCACGGTCATATATGACTTGGCAGCGCTGTAAGTTCCACCTGCGATAAAGCTTGCAACGGATGAGTTATTGATAATGATTCCAGATTTGCGCTCTTTCATTCCAGGGATGATGGTGTGCATAAGTCGCATAGGTGTTCGCACTAATACATCAAACATCTGTTGTTCCGCATCCATCTGACTTGTGCTAAATGCCTTATTGATTCCAAAACCTGCATTGTTAATCAGCACTTCAATCTCATAGGTGCTGATGTAATCCTCGACTGATCGACAACCTTCATTAGTTGAAAGATCTGCAGGCAATACAAATGTCTGCACGCCATACTTTTCACGAAGTCCTGCAGCGCGTTCATGAAGACGTGCTTCATCGCGCGCAACGAGTGCGACGTTATAGCCTTTGGATGCAAGTAAGCGAGTGAAACTTTCACCGATTCCAGCAGTTGCACCTGTGACAAGAGCCCATTGCGCCATTACTTCACCTCAACGATTCGTAGTTCGCCAATTGCACCACGGGGAACTACGGCAGCGATAGGGGCAATTGCACTTATTCTTCTGTAAGTGGCGCCCTGTGCTGGTCGTGAGTCTGCCTCTCCCTTATTTGGCCACATGGCAAATGCGCGTTCTGCTTGTGCGGTAATTGTGAGTGACGGATTTACACCGAGATTTGCAGTGATTGTTGACCCATCGACAACATGCAGCGTTGGATAGTTATAAACACGATGGTAGGGATCGATAACACCACTTTTTTCATCAGTACCGATGACGCAACCACCTACGAAGTGAGCTGTGAATGGAGCGCCAATCAGGTCGCCCACTGTTCCCGCGGCGATGCCACCATAATTTTCTGCCACTTTCTTAATAGTCTCATTTGCTGCTGGAATGTATGTGGCATTGGGATGTTCAGAATCATTGGTTGATGTCAGCTTATTGCCGAATATTCCGCGCTTCATAAAGACTTTTATACTTGAATCTACATTCTGCATAACGAGTGTAATTACTGTGCGCTCACTCCATTTGTGAACGTTGAGTATTTTGGCAAAGAGAGATGGTTGTGCGACAAATTGCTTGACCCAATGTCTGCGACGCTCTTTCGAAGTCCATCCATCTGTGAGAAGAGTTTGAAGTAGTCCCATTGAATTGCTTCTCTTGCCATAGCGCACAGGTTCAACGTGGGTATCAGGTGATGGGTAGAAAGAAGAAGTGATGGCTGCACCACGACTGAAATCAATCTTTGTTGTCGGCATAATTGCACCGGTGAGAGCTTCGCTATTAGTGCGAGATAAGTTGCCCAGAAAATCAGAGATCTTAGGAAGTGTTGTCGCCTTAAAAGTATGCATCAACTTTTGAGTGTTATAGGTTCCAGCAGCCATGACTACATCGCGAGCGATGAAAGTTTTTCCTCTGGAGCCAAATACATCATCAGTCTTCTTTGTTGTGATCTTCCAGCTTCCATCTCCACGCTGCTCTAATTTTGTAGCTGTGGTGAGAGGAAATACTTGTGCGCCTGCCTTTTCAGCAAGGCCGAGGTAGTTCTTTGGCAGAGTGTTCTTGGCGTTATGGCGACAGCCCGTCATGCAGCTTCCGCAGTTAGTGCACCCTGTGCGAGCTGGTCCAACTCCGCCAAAGTATGGGTCTGGACTTTCAACTCCTTCACCTTTACCAAAGTGAATACCAAGTGGGGCAAGTGTGAAGGTGTGGCCAACCCCCATCTGTTCTGCGACATCTTTCATCGCTTGATCACTGGGTGAGAAGTATGGGTTGATTTCAACACCCAACATACGGCGAGCTAACTCATAGAAGGGGGTGAGTTCTGATTTCCAATCAGTAATTGATTTCCACTGTGGATCATCAAAGTACTTATCTCCCGGCTGATACAAGGTATTTGCATAGACAAGAGATCCACCGCCAACACCTGCACCGCAAAGAATTAAAACGTCGGGGAGTGCGTGAATTCTTTGAATTCCATAGAGACCTAGAGCGGGAGCGAAAAGAAACTTTCGCAGACGCCATGAAGTCTTTGGAAAATCTTTATCTTCAAAGCGTCGACCTGCTTCAAGTACTGCAACTGTGTAACCCTTTTCACGCAGTCGAAGCGCCGCAACCGAACCACCAAATCCTGATCCGATTACGACGACATCGAACTCGTGTGCCATTTAGATAGCGATCCCCTTTGGATTTTCTTCACGGATGTGCCATGAAGATCCGTACTCGGTGATTAAATCAAGGAAGGGTTGTGCTGGGAACCATTCAGGGCCAGATATTCCTGTTGGCTTCCATGCACCATTTGCAATGAGCTCCATTGCAATCAGTGGGTTGATAGCGGTCTGCCATACAACTGCTTGATTGCCATAGTTCTTCATCGACCATTCATTATCAACAACGTTATAGATATAGACAGACTTTGGCTTTCCATCCTTACCTAGACCTTTAACTAAGGTTCCCGCGCATGTTTTTCCATGCATTTTGCTACCTAGCGTTGCAGGATCCGGCAGGATAGATGCAAGCAGGTCACGTGGAGAAATCTCAACGCTACCTACCTTTACCTTCTCCTTCTTATCCATTCCTAATGTGTGAATAGTTTTGAGAGTCTCAATAAATTGAGCGCCAAGCCCATATTTAAAGCGAACTTCTTTCGCCTTCACTTTCATTGGTATCAAGACTGCTTCTTCATGTTCAACGTTGACGCATTCAACTGGCCCAATACCTTCTGGGAAATCAAATACCTCAAGTTCGCTAAATGGTTCTGTTGTATACCAACCGCGATCTGCTTCCCAGATTAATGGTGGATTGAGACATTCTTCAATCGTTGTCCAGATAGAAAACGATGGCGCGAAGTCAAAACCATCAACGGTGAGATTTGAACCATCCATGACAGCTAAGTAATCAATACGTGAGAAGAGTTCATCTTCGGCATAACGAGCAAAGACATCACTCATACCCGGTTCGATACCCATGCCAACAACGGCGTAGTTACCGTTCTTGTTCCAAGCATCTGTGCGAGCAAATTGCTCATCACCTAACTTAACTCCAGGTTTATTCATTGGATCTGTTGGATGTGGCTTTGATAGTGACATCGCCATATCCATGTAATTAACTTTTTCTTCTTCGCATGCCAAAAAGATAGGCATTACAAAACGCGGATCTACCGCGTTCACGACAATATCGGGAGCAGCTTTTTGAATGAGAGCGCGAATATCGTTCACATCAGAGGCATCCACCTCCTCCGCAGAGAATCGTGGGTCATTTACCTTTGTTACGGCTGCTTGAGCGCGTGACAGACTGCGATCTGCAATGACCATTGAAGTAATAAATGGTCTACGTGATGCGATATTTGCGATTGCACTGCCAACTCCGCCTGCGCCGATAACGAGCGCTTTCATGGGTGGCCTTTCATTCTTAGTTATACGCGCTTGAAATAAGCGCGTTAAGGGAAGGCTATCTGTACCGATAACCTTTGCCAAGTAACTTCGCTGTTGAAGTGCCCACGTCCCCGTAGCTCAGTGGATAGAGCAACCGCCTCCTAAGCGGTAGGTCGCAGGTTCAACTCCCGCCGGGGACACTCACCTAGGATTGCATTATGAAATTTCGCGTTGCAATTGTTGTGTGCGTAGTCACAACCTTTGCAATTGTCGCGATAGAGCCTTCATCACATGCAGCAAAGAGCGTTAAGAGTAAAGATGTTGTCATTAATGTAGTCGGTGATGTTCATGGTGAAAGTGCCATTAATCGCAGAGCGATTCCAGCCCTGAAGCAATATTTTAGAGACGGCGATCTCAATATCTTCAACCTTGAGACCGCAGTTACTAACCATGATGTCAAAGAAGAAAAGGAATACAACTTCAAGACAAGTAGCAACTTCTTAATATCACTGAAGAGCGCTGGTCTAAACCTTGCAAATATTGCCAACAACCATAGCTATGACTATGGACTCAAAGGATTTGAAGATACTCTCAAGAATCTTGATAGAACTGGTTTGGATTATGTTGGTGGCGGATTAAACAGTAGCGCTGCCTATGAAGGACAGATTTACACAATTAAGGGGTTGCGAATTGGCATCCTTGGAATTGCAAAGGTCAATGGTGGCCCTGAATCCATCGCCACACGCGATAAGGCAGGAACTACTAACGGCTATGACAACATCTCCACGGAGCAGGCAATCACTCAACTACGAGCTGCAAGCGATGTTGTCATTATCTTGACCCATTGGGGAGAAGAAGGATCGTTCTGCCCACGTCCTTCAGAACGCTCCAGTGCAAAGAAATGGAGCGCGCTAGGAGCTGACATCATTCTAGGAAGCCATACACACACCTTGCAGCCTGTGATCCTTGAGAATAATAAGCTCACTGCTTACTCCATGGGCAATTTCATCTTTTACTCATCAAAGATGGAGAACAGAAGTACCGGAATACTGAAAATACGAATCACTCCAAAGAAGCGGATTAGCTACACAATCCAACCGATGTTAATCAATAATCTAACAAAGGTCCCTGAGAAGAGTGCTGCCTTATATACACCCGATATTGATTGTGAAAATCAGGCAAATACAACTGTGCGATGACCGACGATAAAGATTCGGTCTTCGGCATAGAGCTTTACGGCGCGCGCTAGAACACGTCGCTCGATATCACGACCAAGAGCAATCATTTCCTCTGGTGTTGCTGAGTGATTCACATGAGCAACATCTTGTTCAATGATTGGGCCTTCATCCAAGTCAGCGGTGACGAAGTGAGCAGTTGCGCCAATGATCTTCACACCACGCTCATGTGCTTGGTGATAAGGCTTAGCACCTTTAAACCCTGGCAAGAATGAGTGGTGGATATTAATGATCTTCCCAGGCATCGCTGCAGTAAATGTGGAAGAAAGAATCTGCATATATCGAGCAAGGACAACAAAATCAATTTTGAGCTCTGCAATCTTTGCGAGCATCACCTTCTCTTGGTCAGCTTTATTGGCAGCTGTCACTGGGAGATAAAGGAATGGAATTCCATGAGATTCAACAAGTGCTTTCAGCTCTTCGCGATTTGAGATAACAAGTGGGATTTCAATAGGTAGCTCGCCGAGTTCAAGCAAATACATTAAATCGCGAAGGCAGTGGCTCTCTTTAGTAACCAAGACAAGTGCACGAGGCTTCTGAGCGGTTGGTCGAATATGCAGTGCAGGTGAGAACTTACCGAGCCCTTCATTGAGGCTCTTCTGTGCCGCATCGAGTCCTTGTGATGTCTCAAAACGGGTGCGCATCACGAAGGTATTTGTAGTGGTGTCAGTGAACTGCTGGTTCTCAATGATGTTGCCGCCGCAATTAAGGACGGCAGTGGTCATCGCGTGAACGATGCCTGGCTGATCTGCACATTGCAGGGAAGCGATGAGATCCATGCGATGAGTTTAAAGGAAACTAGTGAGTAATCGTAAATCGCTGCATCCATTTAGGTGCCCACCAGTTGCGCTCACCAAAGAGGCGCATAAGTGCAGGCACCAGAAGGGCGCGAACAATAGTTGCATCGAGTATGACGGCGAGTGCAACACCGAATCCCATTGATTTAATCGATGTGACACCACTTGTTATGAAAGCTGCGAAGACAACAGCGAGTAAGACTGCAGCAGCGGTAATTATTCGTGCTGATCTTTGTAACCCGGTTGCAACCGCTTCAACATTGCTCTTGCCCGCTAAATGCTCTTCACGAATACGAGAGAGTAAGAAGAGCTCGTAGTCCATGGATAGTCCAAAGACGACTACAGCAATCAAGATAACAATCGAAGTATCAAGAGTTCCCGTTAACGTAAATGAACCAACTAGCCATTGCAGATGTCCATCGATGAATACCCACGTGAGAACGCCCATTGTTGCTGCAAGAGAGAGAACATTGAGCAAGACAGCCTTAATAGGCAAGATGATGGATCCGGTAAAGATGAAGATAAGAACAAAGACGCTGAGTGCAATCCACCCAAGTGCCCAAGGAAGTGTGGAGGAGATTCCATCTTGTGAATCTGTGTAGTCAGCAGCAACTCCACCAACTAGAGCACCTTTCGGTGCTGGAACATCTCGAACCGCGTGGATCAAGCTCTGCGCTTCGGGAGTTCTAGGCAACATTGCTTGGTATGCAACGAGTCGAACATCGTTGCCGATTACCTGTGGTTCTGCAACGCCAATAACCCCAGAGATTTCTGCAATCTTCTTGGCATATGTTGCAACCTCGGCACTCTTTTCTGCTCCATCAAAAATAACTATTTCAATGGGAGTTCCAGTCTGTCCAGGAAACCTCTTATCCTGAAGTGCAGTTGCAATCGCTGCCTTATTGGAAGCCGGCAGCATACGTGAATCACCTTGTGCGAATTTAATATTCTGTACTGGTGCAGCAAGAACACCCAAAACAATAAGTGAGACGATAACAACAGCTGCAGGGCGTTTCATCACCAAGCGTGCAGTATCAGCCCAACGTCCATCTTCTTTAGGTGTGATTGCAGATTTTCTCACCACACCCTTATCAATTTTCTCACCCATTAGAGCAAGGATTGGTGGAAGGCCAAAGATTGCACCGATCACTGCAAGTGCAACAACTGATACGCCTGCATATCCAAATGATTTTAAGAATGGAAGTGGGAAGAAGATAAGAGAAACCATTGTGACAAGAACAGTGAGCCCTGAATAGAAGACTGTCTTGCCTGCTGTGGCCATTGTGGTCACCACTGAATCTTCAACACTCTTTCCATGGTGAATCTCTTCGCGGAAACGATTGACCATGAGCAAGGCGTAATCAATACCGAGACCCAGCCCCATACCTGTAGTGAGATTGAGTGCATAGACGCTGACATCGGTAAAGAGAGAGAAGAGGTAGAGAATAAAGAATGCGCCCAAGATGGCTGCCACACCAACAATAAGTGGCATTGCAGAGGCAGCTAATGCACCAAAGACAAACGCTAGGAGAATGAAAGTGAGTGGAATAGAGATTCCTTCAGCCAGCTTGAGATCTTTTGAAATCTTCTCGGTAATCGCATTGCCAACAACACCGACGCCGCCTGCGTAGAGAGTTAGTCCATCAATTTTGCCGTCATATTTTTCCTGGAATACAGCACCGAGTTTCTGGCTTTGAGGTGTGAATGCTTCTCCCTCTCCGTAGATAAGTACGAATGCAGCCTTTCCATCGGAGGATTTGAGTGTTGCCTCACCGCCAGAGCTCCAGAATGAAAGAGTTTTGGTGACGCCATCTTCTTGTGCCATCTTCTTTTCGAGTGCGAGAGATTTCTGCGTGACAATAGAATCTGTGACATCGGTACTTCCCGCATCAATAACAACAACTACCGCAGGGTCTTGAACTTTTAGCTCATCACGCAAGTACTCGTATACCTTGTATGAATCACTCTTTGGGTTTGAGTAACCACCTGAATCAAGTCTGGTGAAGATCAGTGAACCAATCGCCCCTGCTAGAAGAATTCCAATGACAAAGAGGGCTACCGCCATCTTGCGATAACGGACTAATACATGACCTAAGCGCTCGAACATAGGGATAAGTATGTAGGATGGTGTTACCGCTATCGAATTGAAAGAACAGGTGTTCCCTCATGAGCGATGTGTTTCCTACAACACCTGATGATGAGCGCGACCCTCGTGAAGATCAGAAGGAAGATAAAAAGCGAGAAGAAGAGATTAAGGGCGATAAGCCCCCACACCACGGCTAACTTTTATTCAGTTTTCGCTGCAGGTTTTGTAACAGAATCTGTTTTGTAGAAACCAGATCCTTTAAAGACAACTCCGACGGTCGAATACACCTTACGAACTTCACCCTTGCATTCAGGGCATTCGGTAAGTGGGGATTCTGAGAACGACTGGAAAGCCTCGAAAGCATGGTCACATGCGGTGCATGCATATTGATATGTAGGCAATGTGTGACCTTTCTCTTCTCGGGTATCTATGCCTAAGTCTAAAGAAGTGAGACGATAGGCGCGAATCCGCACGGGTTCTGAGCATATTTGGCAATATAAAAGAGGAGTATGAAGCAATGAAGAAGTTCAGTGCTATTGCAATGGTTGTAGGAGCAATTCTCTTCACACCAGTAGCTGCCTTCTCAAATACTCTCGTTGCTACCTCGCCGACCTCTGGTGCCACACTCCAGAGTGCACCAAGTGCAATCACGGTCACTACTGAAGTTGCTCTTATGGATGCAGGAAATGAAATCTCAGTTACGGATCCAACAGGTGTTCGCGTCGATGATGGTGCTCTCACCATCGATGGAGTTAATGCTGTTATTGGTTTGAAGCAATTAGTGAAGACAGGTATCTATACAGTCAACTATTCATTGCTCGCCGAAAATGATGTACCACTTGTTGGAAAATTTACCTTCAATTTCGCCGAGCCAACCGTAATTGCAACTTCTGCTCCGCAACCCACAACTGCACCAACTCCATCAGGAAATAACCTTGGAACAACAATCTTTGTTCTCGGACTTCTCGCTGCAGCAATTGTTGTAACTATTGCTCTTTCTCTCTATGCCCGAAAGCTCTATCGCGACCGATGAATCTCCTGTCAGGAAATCTGACTGCTGTTGATCCGTTGGTAAGTGCCCTTGGCACATTCAACAAATCAATCTCAATCTTTGCAGCCTTTAGCCTTGTTGGCGTATTGCTTTCGCTTTCATTTTTCTTGGTCGAGCGAGAAGGTGAATTACAAGAGAACGCACTTCGACTTCGCAATATAGGCAGAGTCCTTGCTGGAGTCTGGTTTCTTACCAGCGCTCTTCAAATCATCCTCACCTTAGCCAATATTTTAGGAACTTCTCTTGGCTCCGCACTCGATCCAACAACGCTAAGTTCATTTGTGCGCCAGATTGATCTTGGCAGATTCCTTGCATTTCAAACTTTGCTTGCAGGTGTAGTTTTCATCAGCCTTACCTTTCTTAGGCGAGTATTGCCTGCAACTGTTCTTCTTGGAATTTCACTACTTGCACTTGTTTCACCAGTCTTTCAAAGTCACTCAGCATCAAGTGGATCGCACTCTTTAGCTATCGGATCCCTTGTCATCCACGTTGTTGCCCTCTCACTATGGGTTGGTGGAGTTTTTGCTCTTATTCTGCTCAACGATTCAGATCGCAAAGTAGCGCTCCCTCGATTTAGCCAGTTAGCTCTCTGGGCCGCAATTGCAGTGGTTGCAAGTGGGCTCATCAATGCTTGGACACGACTCAACTTTGCATCCGCGTGGTCTTCTTCCTATGCGCGCATCGTTATTGCAAAAGCTCTCCTCACCGTGGTTCTCCTCATTATTGGTTTCCGCAATAGAAAATCCCTTGCCCAAGGTGATAAAACTGGATGGAACCTTCTATCCCGAGTAATCGTGGTGGAAGCCTTCATCATGGGCGCAGTGGTTGTTCTCGGTAGTTGGTTATCGGGATCTCAGCCACCTGCTGGGAAAGAGCAACCAATTAACGCAGCGCTGTCTATTGTTGGTTATCCAACACCACAGGCTCCGAACCTGATGCGGATACTGACTCTTTATAACCCTGACGCACTCATTATTGGAATATTGATCACTCTGGTTGCGCTCTATATAAAGGGTGTTGTCATCTTGAAAAAGCGTGGTGACTCTTGGCCTGTCGGTCGCACCATTGCATTTGCGCTAGGCATTGCAGTACTTGATTTTGCAACAAGCGGTGGACTTGGTGTTTATGCACTCTTTTCATTTGAATATCACATGATTGCTCACATGGTCATAGGCATGGTTGCACCTATTGGTTTAGTTCTTGGGGCGCCCATCACTTTGGCACTTCGCACACTTCCACAAGGACGCACTTCAGATGAGCGTGGAGTACGCGGAATGCTGATTGCTTTCTTGCACTCCCGATATTCAGTGGTGCTTACCAACCCAATTACAGCCCTTGCGCTCTTTGATGGCTCACTCTTCGTTCTCTACTTCACCGACCTTTTTGGTAATTTGATGCAGTCCCATGTGGGACACCTCTTTATGAACGTTCACTTTCTCTTAGCTGGCTTCCTTTTCTTCCATGTCATTATTGGAATCGATCCAAATCCTCGGAAGATTCCACACATAGTGCGCATCGTTATTCTCTTTGCAGCAATGAGCATTCATGCCTTCTTTGCCATCGCACTTCTTGCGACAACTACGCTCATTGACCAGGGTTATTACGGTTCATTGAAAACTCCATGGCTTGGTGATTTATTGGCAGACCAACATGCAGCAGGTGCGATTGCATGGGGGATGGGTGAAGTTCCCATCATCTTGGCGCTGATCGCCACCTTTATTCAATGGATGCGCGATGACTCACGCGAGGCAAAGCGCATCGATCGCAATGAAGCGCGCATGGCCGCCATGGGTGAACCTGATGAGCTTGCTCAATACAATAACTACTTGAGCCAATTGCAGAGCTGGGATAAGAGAGAAGGTCAGTCATGAGTTTAGAAAACATCTTTACTCTGCCATCTGAGTACAACGATCTTCGCGACTCAGTGCGATCACTCTCTGAGAAAGAGATTGCACCACACGCACATGCTGTTGATGAGGATCATCGCTATCCACAAGAAGCACACAACGCTTTAACAAAAGCAGGGCTCTTTGCAGCACACGTGCCAACTGAGTTTGGTGGTGATGGCGCAGACGCACTTGCTGTGTGCATCATTATTGAAGAAGTTGCTCGTGTGTGTGCATCGTCATCACTTATTCCTGCAGTGAATAAATTGGGCTCACTACCTCTTATTCTCGGTGGAAGTAAGGAACAGAAAGAGCGTTGGCTTCGCCCGCTTGCGCAAGGACAAGGATTTTCTTACTGTCTCTCAGAATCTGAAGCAGGCTCTGACGCCGCCTCTCTTAAGACAAAAGCAGAACGCAAGGTCGATGGATGGGTAATCAATGGAAGTAAGAAGTGGATTTCAAATGCAGGAGAATCCCAGTTCTATACCGTAATTGCTCAGACGGATCCCTCACTTGGATCCAAGGGAATCACCGCATTTATTGTGGAGAAATCTGATGCAGGAGTTTCATTTGGTGCACCAGAGAAGAAGATGGGCTTTCGTGGATCACCTACTCGCGAGGTCTATTTCGACAATGTGAGTATCGGCGATGACCGACGCATTAGTGAAGTAGGTAAAGGTTTTTCACTTGCTATGGATACCCTCGATCACACACGCATCACCATCGCTGCCCAAGCGCTAGGTATTGCACAAGGTGCTCTAGATACTGCAAAGAAGTATTCACATGAACGTAAGCAATTTGGGAAAGAGATCTTTGATTTCCAAGGTGTTCAGTTTATGTTGGCAGATATGGCTATAGCCGTTGAGACAGCGCGCCAGATCACCTATGCAGCAGCCGCCAAGAGTGAGCGGGGAGATAAGGATCTGAAGTTCTTCTCTGCAGTGAGCAAGACATATGCAACGGATGTGGCAATGAAGGTCACAACAGATGCTGTGCAGATATTGGGTGGGTATGGATATGTATCAGATTATCCAGTCGAGCGGATGATGCGCGATGCAAAACTTACTCAGATATATGAGGGAACAAATCAGATTCAGCGCATTGTGATTGCACGCAATCTTCCTTAGTAACTACTTTCTAAATCGCAGAACTAGATCTGGAGTTGCTGCTGCATCGAGCGGTTGATCCCACTCTTGGCGAGGCAAATCCTCACTAGATATTTCATCAGGGTGAATCAAGCCAATAGACCACGCACGAAGTTTCGGTAGAGCGCGGTCGTAATAACCACCACCTTGGCCTAATCGATAACCACTGCGATCAATGCGTAGTGCGGGAACGATGACAACTTCAATAGATGCAAGATCGGTGAAAACATCACCCGCTGGTTCAAGGATCTTCTTATTCGCTACGAGGTTAGATGCAGAGCCATCCCATGTAACCCAATCGAGTTGATCGCCATTTATTCTGGGAAGTAAGAGATTTTTTCCTGCTTCGATGAGAGCTTTATTCAGTGCAGATGTATCAGGCTCATCGCCATAAGACATATAACTTGCGATTGTTTTCGCCTGTGAAAACTCAGGGGATGTGGCCAGAAATTCAAAGCTGTGTTCTATGTAACGCTCATTACGTTCATGACGGTATCGAGTGCGAAGTGCTGACTTTTCTTCGCTGATACCCATGGAAATCCCCTAGTAGTAAGTGATGTACAAGTAAGGTTAGTGATTATGTCAGAACGTGTGCGTGTAGACGAAGTACTTACCTCTCTTCTTGATCTATGCCGCCCTCTTGAACCATTTGATATGCCTTTGCTTGATGCGCATGATGCAACCCTTGCGGAAGATATCTACGCTGGCGAACGCCTTGTCATGAAGGCCGGTAGTCGTATTCGTTCGACTCAGATTGGATTGGCCGCATCGATTGGTCTTGATCATCTTCCTACTCGTCCGCATCCCCGCGTTGTTGTGATTTCAGCTGGACCTGACCTTGTTGAACCTGGCATCCCACTTAAGGCCGATGAAGAGTATGAAACGAATTCTTGGTTACTCACGACCGCTGTGCGTGAAGTGGGAGCTGTTGCTTATCGAGTTCACTCCATTCCAGATGATGAGTCGCAGTTGCAGAGCGTGATTGAAGATCAGCTAGTGCGAGCAGACCTCATCATTATTAGCGGCGAGCGTCACGATGATTCATTTGATTTGATTACTCGCACATTGGAGAAAATGGGTGAGATCAAAACTGTTGAGATCTCTATCGAATCTAGCGGGCGCCATAACTTTGGAACTATCGGTCCCGATAAGACTCCCGTTGTCACCCTTCCTGGTGATCCGATTGCTGCCTATATTTCCTTTGAACTTCTTATCCGCCCCATGATTCGCACAATGCTTGGAACTGCAAATATTCACCGACCATCAGTGAAGGCAAAACTTGAGAAGGCGCTGACATCTTCAGGTGGTTACCGTTCTTATGTGCGAGCAATTTTGAGCGAAGATGGAAAGTCTGTAGCACCACTGAGTTCTCAAGATGAACAGGCAACGCTGTCGGATGCTAATTGCTTCATTGCAGTTCCTGAGGGTGAAACAAGTTTGTCTGCAGGTGCGCAGGTCACTGTCGTAGTTCTTGAGCGACGCTATCTCTAAGCAAGTGAGGTGATCTGATGTGGCCGATAACGCTTTATGGTGATGAGATTCTTCTTCGCCCGGCCCGTTATCGTGATCGCTCAGCATGGAATAACGTCCGTGCAGAAAATAAGGAGTGGCTAACTCCTTGGGAGGCAACACTTCCTCTCGTCCCTCACGATTCACCTGCATATGAGAATCAGAGTCGACCTTCGTATTTTGAAATGGTCCATCTACTTCATCGCGAGGCTCGTGCTGGGCGCTCTTACTCATTTCTCATCTGGAACGGCCACAATCTGATCGGCCAGATAACAATGGGCGGAGTTATGCATGGCGCACTGCGCGGAGCACATATCGGTTATTGGATTGATCGAAACTATGCCAATCGCGGCTTTACTACGCAGGCGGTAAAGCTGGTCACTGCTTTTGGATTCTCTCAATTAGGGCTGCATCGCATAGAGATTAATGTGCGCCCTGAAAATGCTGCCTCCTGCAGAGTGGCTGAGAAAGCTGGATATGTTCTCGAAGGCGAAAGGAAGGCCTTTTTACATATCGATGGTGCATGGAGAGACCATTTATCCTTCGTTAAGAACAATGAATTAATCCAGTAAACCCCCCTTGAAATCCACAGAGTTAAGGACGCTCGCGTCTAACCTTTACCCATCATGGCTTCAGGAATTATCTATCTAGCAATTATTGGCATGTGGGTTGCCTATTTTCTGCCTCGCTGGGTACATAACAAGAATGAATTCTCAGGAAAGAGCGTCGAACGCTACAAGAGCGCACTGAGAGTTGTTGCAAGTTCAACACCAGGAGCACAAATTGGCTCTGGGCCAATTTATACAGATGTTGATCGCGCAGGACGAGTTGCACAACAACTAATGCGCCGCAGAATTATCTTTTCACTAATTACTACAACACTTATCCTCACAACGGCAGGTGCAATCATGCAGACATTTACATACATCGCAATCGCTATCCCTGTTACAGGTCTAGTTCTTTACATCGCGCATGTTCGTCGCCAAGAGAATAGTGATCGCATCACGCGTCGACGTGTCGATCAACTGCATCGCACCACTGAAGGAGTTTCACATACCAATCTTGCTGAAGTACTTTCAACAAAATCACAGAGTGAAATCAAAGTTAATCAAGATCACTGGATTCCATTGTCAGAGCGCGAACTTACTGGCGTGACACTTCTACCAAAAGGAACAGCGCAATCTCGTGCTGAGTGGCAGCCAAATGAGATTCCAGTTCCAACATATGTGAACGCGCCAAAGGCTGTTCAGGCAAAGCGCATTATTGATCTGACAGAACCAGGTAAGTGGACAGATGAACAAGAGCGCTTAGAACGCGAAGCACTTGCTGCTGCAGCTCCTTCACGCGATGAAGTATTTGATCAACAGCTTGCTGATGAAGCTGTGCAGCGACTTCGCGAAATGCGCGCTGCAAACGAATAATTAAATCCAGCTCGCAAACCACATACGCGCATGCCATGCGTCATAGGTAATGAGATCGCCCATATAGAGCGGTAAGAAGTATAAGAAGTTAAAGAAGAGCGCAATAAATACCCCAATAACAACGATTTCTCCCACACGTCCGTAATTAGTGAGTATTGAACGCGTGCAATAGACAATGGCGAGAATGAGAAATGGCTCAAAGACAATCGCATAGAAGGAAAACACTGTGCGCTGCTGGAAGAAGAACCACGGCAGATAACCTGCAGTAATACCAGTAACTATGACTGTGAGAGCAGGATCTAATCTGCGCTTTGCAATACTGCGCGCCCATAATCCAATTGCAACTACTACTGCAATCGTTCCGAGCCACCACAGCAATGGTGTGCCCAAAGCGAGAATTTCTTGCGAGCAGCTATCGGCGCCGCAACCTTTTGGTGATTCGTAATAGAAGGAAGTTGGTCGTCCCATCACAAGCCAACTCCAGGGATTTGCTTGGTAGGTATGTTTCTCGGTCAAGCCTGTGTGAAAGCCCAACATCTGTTGGTGATAATAAATAAAAGATGAAATTACATTCGATGAGTAATTGCGATCCCATCCTCGGTTACTTGTAAACCAACCAATCCATGACGAAACATAAACAAGTAGTGGCACGATACCGAATTGACCAATGCGTTCGAGAGTTGGCTTGATGACATCTTTTCCGGAGTGATGAGTAAAAGCGCGATAGAAGCCAATGAGTGCAAATGCAATGATGAAATAAAGGGCGCTCCACTTTGTGGCCAGAGCTAATCCCAGAACAACGCCAGTCCACCAGTAACGTTTTGTGAGGAAGAGATAGGAAGCAAGAAGAACGAAAAATGTTAAGAAGTTATCAAGAAGTGCAGTACGTGAATGCACGAGTGCTAGACCATCAATTGCCATGAGTGCGCTTGCAAGCCCAGTCAGAACAGCGCTTCTAAAGAGTCGATGAGCAATGAGGGCGATCAGCAGAATCATCAATGAACCAACGAGGGCTGTGGTAAATCGCCATCCAAAACCAGTATCGCCAAATACTTTTATTCCAAGACCAATCAGCCACTTACCCAGCGGCGGGTGCACAATGAATTCAGGTTTTGATCCGGCTACTTCAACGCCATATTTCAATAAGTCACGGGCGCCATCGACGTAATAGACCTCATCGAAGATAAATCCCTTCACTCTTCCAAGATCTGTAAGACGGAGAATGAATGAGAGGAGTGCGATGAGTACCGGAGCGATACCAACAACCATATGTAAAGAATATGGGAGGATTCGCATATGGCCCTAGTTCTTGCAGCGACTCCTCTGGGAAATCCGCTCGATGCGAGCCAGCGACTCAAAAATGCAATCGAATCAGCCCAAGTTATCGCTGCTGAAGATTCACGTAGATTCCATCGATTGGCATCAGATCTAGGTGTGACATTTACAGCGCGCATCATCTCCTTCTTTGAAGGAAACGAGACAGATCGCACGCAAGAAATATTGCAGCTACTACGCGAAGGTAAAGAAGTGCTTGTTGTGACTGATGCAGGCATGCCAACCATCAGCGATCCTGGATTTCGCTTGATGCGCGATGCGATTGCAGAAAACCTTCCCACTGTTGTTATTCCTGGACCAAGTGCACCAACAATGGCTATTGCGTTATCCGGTCTTCCGACAGATCGATTTACCTTTGAAGGATTTGCACCTCGTGCACAAGGCGCCCGTAATACTTTCTATGAAAGCCTTCGTTTTGAAGAGCGCACTATGGTCATCTTTGAAGCACCACATCGACTTCATGAATCACTTGTTGATGCTGCTGCGATTCTTGGGGATTCTCGCAAAGGTGCCATCTGTCGCGAGATGACAAAGACATATGAAGAAACTATTCGTGGCACACTCGCAGAACTGATTGTGTGGGCGGCAAGCAAAGAGGTCCTTGGGGAAATCACACTCGTCATTGCAGGTGTTGAGGCTGGCTCTGCAAGTAAGACGGCAGATGATGCCGTTGCTCGTGTTCGTGAATATGAGGCAGCCGGAATGGACCGAAAAGGTGCGATCTCTACAGTCGCCGAAGAGTTCGAGCTTCCGAAGAAGATCGTTTATGCAGCCGTAGTCGATGCGAATAAGATGAGCAGATGAAGTCTTTCTACCTGACTACGCCGATTTACTATGTAAATGATGCGCCGCATATTGGCCATGCATATACAACTGTTGCCGGCGATGTCCTTACTCGTTGGCATCGCCAGCGCGGTGAGTCTGTCTGGTTCCTTACAGGAACAGATGAACACGGTCAGAAAGTTATGCGCACTGCAGAGCAGAACAACGTCGCCCCTCAAGCATGGGTCGATAAGTTAGTTGCTGATGCGTGGAAACCTAATTGGCAAGCGCTCAATATCGCAAATGATGACTTTATCCGCACCACTGAACCTCGTCACACAGAACGTGTGCAAAAGTTCTTGCAGTCGCTGAAAGACTCTGGCCATATCTATGCAGGTAAATATGAAGGCCCTTACTGTGTTGGCTGCGAAGAATTTAAATTACCTGGCGATCTCATTGATGCAGATGGTGAAAAGCTCTGCCCGATTCACAGCAAGCCAATTGAGCTAGTCAACGAGAACAACTGGTTCTTTAAACTCTCTGAGTTCACGCAACCACTTCTAGATCACTATAAGAATAATCCTGAAGCATGCCAGCCCGAGAGTGCTCGTAATGAAGTTGTCTCTTTCCTTGAAGGTGGAGTCTCAGACCTTTCTATCTCTCGCTCCACATTCGACTGGGGAATTCCAGTTCCGTGGGATACCGATCAAGTTGTCTATGTATGGTTTGATGCGCTGCTTAACTATGCAACAGCTGTAGGACTGACCGATGCGCCAGATTCTGAAGGTGGCAAGAAGTTTGCAGCAACATGGCCTGCAGATGTTCACTTGGTTGGAAAAGATATTTTGCGATTCCACGCCGTTATTTGGCCTGCAATGCTTATGGCTGCAGGTATTGATATTCCTAAGAAAGTCTTTGCGCACGGTTGGCTACTCGTTGGTGGCGAGAAGATGTCGAAGTCAAAACTGACAGGTATTGCACCATCAGATATCACCGACCACTTTGGTGTCGATGCATTCCGCTATTACTTCTTGCGCGCAATTCCATTCGGAAGCGATGGATCTTTCTCTTGGGAAGATATGAGCGCCCGTTACACATCAGAGCTGGCTAATGACTTCGGCAACCTTGCCTCACGTCTTGCTGCAATGATTGAAAAGTATTGCGGCGGAAAGATTCCAGCTGTTGCAAAGGATGAAACCCTTGCACAATCACTGCAGACAACTGTCGATAAGGCAGATGCTGCAATGGTCGCACTTGATTTCCAAGGTGGAATTAACGCTGTGATGGATTACTGCAAGCAGGTCAATGGCTATGTAACTATCAAAGAGCCTTGGATTCTTGCTAAAGATCCAGCTAACCAAGCCATTCTTGAAGAAGTTCTCTATAACACTGCTGAATCTCTTCGCGCACTGGCTGTCTTACTCCACCCAGTAATGCCTGCAACAACTGAGATCTTGTGGGAAGCACTCGGTGCCAAGGCATCACTTGGTGAGATTGGTAAACAAGAAATTTCTAAGGTTGCGACCTGGGGTCAGTTGCCACAAGGTGCAACTGTCACAAAGACTCCGGTCTTGTTCCCACGGTTAGAAGTTAAAGAGTAATTTTCTTATGACAGATCGCCACAACCGCGATATCGATCGTCAACCTGCTCCACTTCCTGAACCGCTTCCTGTCCCCACAGTAGATGCCCATGCTCATATTGAAATTGTCACCAATGATGCACCTGATTCAGATGCTGTTCGCCAAGTTCTTGATGATGCGAAGTCAGTTAATGTCGATCGCATTGTGCAGGTTGGATATTCGGCAGAACAATCACAATGGTGCGTTGATATGGCAAACGCTTTTCCGGGTCGTGTTCTTGCAGCAGTTGCACTCCACCCCAATGAAGCACCCGTTGTTCCTGATTTAGAAGCTGACTGGGCAATCATTGAAAAACTTGCACAAGATCCTCGCGTGCGCGCAATCGGTGAAACCGGCCTTGATTACTTCCGCACAGAACCTGCACTACGTAAGCGTCAACAAGATTCATTTAAGTGGCACATTGATTTAGCTAAGCGCACCAATAAGGCCCTTGTTATTCATGATCGCGATTCCCATGATGATGTTCTCTCCATCTTGCTTGAGGTGGGAGCTCCCGAGAAGACTGTCTTTCACTGTTTCTCAGGCGATGTTGAAATGGCAAAGATCTGCATAGATCGCGGATATATCTTGTCTTTTGCGGGCACCATGACATTTAAGAATGCACCGGCACTGCGTGATGCGCTCAAACTTGTGCCACATGACCAACTCTTGGTTGAAACAGATTCACCGTTCTTGGCACCGATGCCTCATCGAGGAGCGCTCAATACTCCAGCACAGATTGCCAATATCGTGAGAGCAATGGCGGTAGAGCGCAATGAAGATGTGGCAGAGCTTGCAACAGCGCTATCTGTGAATGCCGAGCGCATCTTCGGTTCTTTCGCATGAGCCTTCTAGGAGCTGCAGAAATTCGTGAGCTTGCAGAAGCCCTCGATCTCAAACCTTCCAAATCGCTAGGACAGAACTTTGTCCATGATGGCAATGTCTGTCGCAAGATTGTTCGCACGGCAGGGCTGACAGAAACAGATGTTGCACTCGAGATTGGTCCAGGTCTTGGATCTCTCACTCTTGCAATGATGGAAGTGGCTCAAGCAGTTGTTGCCGTTGAGATTGATTCCCGTCTTGCCACACAACTTCCCATCACTGCAGCAAAGCATTCAGAGCGTGCAGATATTTTGACTGTGATTAATCAAGATGCGCTCACTTTAAAAGATCTTCCTGTGGCGCCCACTGTCTTGATTGCAAACCTGCCTTATAACGTCTCTGTCCCAGTATTTCTACACCTTCTTGAAATCTTGCCATCACTAAGAAGTGGTGTGGTGATGGTGCAGGCAGAAGTTGCAGATCGCTTAGCTGCAAAGCCAAATTCAAAAGAGTATGGAATCCCTAGCGTGAAAGCTGCTTGGTGGGCTGATGTGACGGGTGCTGGCTCCGTATCGCGCAATATCTTCTGGCCACAACCTAATGTGGATTCAAAGCTTGTGGGATTCACAAGACGTGCAACACCAGGTGATGAAGAACTTCGCAAGAAAGTATTTGCCATTATCGATTTAGCCTTTGCTCAACGTCGCAAGATGCTGCGCTCGGCACTTTCTTCAATGTATGGCAGCTCTGCCGCGGCAGAAGCACATCTGACAAAAGCAGGAATTGATCCCACACTTCGCGGAGAAGCACTCGATATCTCTGCCTTCTGCGCAATTGCTAGAGAAGAGTAGAGTTTTCACGTGGCTCATAATTCAGTAACGGTTCGAGTACCCGCAAAGGTTAATTTGCAGCTCTCTGTCGGACCTCGCGAAGCAGATGGATTCCACAACCTGGTCTCTGTATTTCAAGCAATCTCTATTTTTGATGATGTCACTGTCACTAAATCCAATCCTGGAAGTGGAGTCACAATCACTGTCTCAGGTGAGCACACACATGGCGTGCCTGAGGATCACTCAAACCTTGCAGTCAAAGCAGCCCAGCTGATCGGTGAGAAGTTTGATTTTGCTGTTGATGTCCATATTGAAATTAAGAAATCGATTCCTGTTGCAGGGGGAATGGCAGGTGGAAGCGCAGATGCAGCAGGCACCTTGGTTGCTATGGATTCACTCTTTCAGCTTGAAATGTCGCGCGAGGAGCTGCATGCACTCGGTTCAGAGTTAGGCAGTGATGTGCCATTCATGATTTCAGGTGGCACTGCGATTGGCCAAGGTCGTGGAGATCAACTCACTGCTGCACTATCGCGCGGCACATATCACTGGGTATTAGCTCTTTCTAGCGTTGGTCTATCTACTCCTGCTGTTTATACAGAGTGTGATCGCATGCGCGCAGAACTTGATATCGCACCCCCACAAGTTTCAGATGCGTTGATGCAATCACTGCTTGCTGCCGATAGTGATGCTGTGGGTCGCGCACTCACCAATGATTTGCAGAACGCTGCATGTTCTCTGCGCCCGGCCCTTAGCCTTGTTCTTGAAGTAGGAAGAGATTACGGAGCACTTGGTGCAATCGTCTCTGGCTCTGGTCCCACCGTTGCATTTTTGGTGGCCGATGAAGATTCAGGACTTGATTTAGCTGTAGCCCTTACAGCAAGTGGTGTTGTGGGAAGCGTTGCACGAGCACATGGACCTGTCCATGGAGCAAAAGTTATTTAATTAATTCTCGTCAAATTCCGTAACAAGTTTGCTCAACAAATCAGCAAGTAGCTCACGATCTTTAGCAGTCAGCGATCCAAGTAATTCACGTTCATTTTCAAGCAAACTTTCCAACGCAGCATCGACTGCACGCATCCCAGATTTTGTGAGAGTGACGAGTGAGCCTCGACCATCATCGGGATCTTGCTCGCGAGTGATGAGTTGTAACTCCTCTAAGCGATCAAGGCGATTGGTCATAGTTCCGCTAGTCACCATCGTCTCTTGCATCAATTGACCAGGAGAGAGTTGATGTGGAGCACCTGCACGACGTAGAGCTGCAAGAACATCGAAGCCCCAATTTTCAAGGTCTGCGAATGCATCACGACGAGCAATATCCAGGTGGCGGGCGATGCGGGTAATGCGGCTCAGGACTGCAAGGGGAGAGAGGTCAAGATCTGGACGCTCGCGCTTCCAGGCCGCTATGAGGCGGTCTACTTCATCTCGATTATTCTGCATAGTAAATGGAGTTTAGTGGTCGCTAGCACTACCGAATATAAGGGAGAATATAGGTTCCGCCATTGTGTAGTGGCTAGCACATGGGCCTTTGAAGCCCAGGGTCCAGGATCGATACCTGGTGGCGGAGCCACCGTTTCAATCTCAGCCTGAGCAAGTAGACTGCATACATGAGCCTTGAAACAGTAGTGATTCTCGCTGCTGGAGAAGGTACTCGCATGAAGTCGAGCACACCCAAGGTTCTTCACTCGATCGCAGGTCGCTCACTTGTTGGCCATGTTCTCAGCGCAGTAAGTGCACTCTCTCCTAAGCAGGTGCGCGTAGTTGTTGGAGCAGGTCGCGAACAAGTAGAGGCACACCTTTCAGAAGTAGCACCACATGTCACAACAGTCTTTCAAGAAAAGCGTGGCGGCACAGGACATGCAACACAGCTCGCACTTGATGGTCTCAAGGCAAGCGGAACAATTCTTGTACTTGCTGGCGATACACCGATGCTCACAGGATCATCTCTATCTCAACTTCTTACAGAACATCATGCAGGTGGATTTACAGCATCCGTTCTCACAGCAGAGCACCCAGATCCAACAGGGTATGGACGCATTATTCGAGCTGATGATGACTCCCTTCTTCGCATTGTGGAAGAGCGCGATGCTGATGAAATTCAGCGTGACATCCTCGAAGTGAACTCTGGTGTGTATGCATTTGATGCAGTCAAACTCGCTGGTGCAATCGGCAAGCTGAAAAACGATAATTCTCAAGGCGAGCTCTATCTCACCGATGTCATTGAAATCCTTCGCAATGATGGCGGCAAGATTGCAGCAGTTCTGATCGATGATTTCATTGAAATCTTAGGAGTCAATGACCGCGTGCAGCTCGCAGAATCAGCAGCTCTTCTGCGCGATCGCATTAACGAAGATTTGATGCGCGATGGTGTGACCATTGTGGATCCTTTAAGCACATGGGTTGATGCAACTGCAACTGTGGCAAGTGATGTAGTCCTTATGCCTGGTACTGCTATTAGCGGAAAGAGCACAGTGGCAACGGGCGCTGTTATTGGCCCGCGCACAACACTTGTTGATTGCACAGTGGGCACAGGCGCTCGCGTTATTGAATCTCGTTGCACAGAAGCCATCATTGGCGATGGTGCAAATGTTGGTCCCTTTACTTTCTTGCGACCTGGAACAAAGTTGCTACCGAATTCAAAGGTTGGCGCATACGTTGAGATGAAGAATGCGACTTTGGGCGAGGGCTCTAAAGTGCCTCATCTTTCCTATGTGGGAGATGCTGTAATCGGTGAAGGCTCCAATATTGGTGCTGCAACTATCTTTGTTAACTATGACGGCGTTGAAAAGCATTACACCGTCGTGGGCGATCACGTTCGAATCGGAAGCGATTCGATGTTAGTTGCCCCGGTCACAATCGGAGATGGCGCATATACGGCAGCCGGATCTGTGATTACTGAAGATGTTCCGCCCGGTGCAATTGGTGTCGGTAGGGCAAAGCAGCGAAATGTAATAGGTTGGGTTCTGCGTAAGCGAGCCGGCAGTAAATCTGCTGAGGCCGCGATGCGCCACAGCAACGACGAGCAGAAGGGCTAACTTCCTTGAGCGAGATCCGTTTATCTTCAGAGAAAAAACTTCGTCTTTTTTCAGGCCGCGGATTCCCAGAGTTATCTGAACAAGTTGCTACCGAGTTAGGTATTCCGCTCACACCAACGTCTGCATATGACTTTGCCAATGGAGAAATCTTCGTTCGCTTTGAAGAATCAGTTCGTGGCTGCGATGCATTTGTAATTCAGTCACATTCTTCTCCCATCAATAAGCAAATCATGGAACAACTCATCATGATTGATGCTCTCAAGCGCGCATCTGCAAAGCGCATCACTGTGGTTGCACCTTTCTATGCATATGCTCGCCAGGATAAGAAGAGCCGTGGTCGTGAACCGATCACAGCGCGCCTGATGGCAGATCTCTTTAAGACAGCGGGTGCTGATCGACTTATGGTTGTCGATCTTCACACATCACAGATTCAAGGATTCTTCGACGGTCCCGTCGATCACTTGTTCGCACTTCCTATGCTTGCAAATTATGTTGGCAGTAAGGTCGATCGTTCAAAGCTCACGATTGTTTCACCTGACTCAGGTCGTGTTCGCGTTGCAGAACGTTGGTCTGAACTTCTCGGTGGTTGCCCAATCGCATTTATCCATAAGACTCGCGACCCACTGATTCCCAACGAGGCAGTTGTTGGAAAAGTTGTCGGAGATGTTGAAGGCCGCACATGCGTAGTAATCGATGACATGATCGACACAGCAGGCACCATTACAAAGGCAGTCGATGCTCTCTTTGAAGGTGGCGCAAAAGATGTCATCGTTGCTGCAACCCACGCTGTCTTCTCTGGTCCTGCCGTTGATCGCCTCAAAGAGTGTCGCGCTGTGGAGGTCGTTGTCACAGATTCTCTTCCTCTATCTGAGGATCAGAAGTTCGACAAGCTGACTGTGCTCTCCATCGCCCCACTCTTGGCTCGCGCCATCCGTGAGGTCTTCGAAGATGGCTCAGTAACCAGCCTTTTTGACGGGCATAGCTAACTCGCGCTAACCTTCACCTCGTTCCGGCGAGGGTGAAATTTATCCGTGATCGACGGCGTAGGTATCAACTCCTGCTGGAACTTCGCAACATTAAGAAGTTCGATAACAGCTACGAGGGAGTTTTAAAATGGCAGAAGTATCAATCAAGGGAACTACACGTACCGAATTCGGTAAGGGTGCATCACGTCGCGCACGCGTTGCAGGTCTAGTTCCTGCTGTCATCTATGGACATGGTGAGAAGCCAGTTCATATCACTCTTCCAGCTCGCGAACTCGGCGTTGCTCTCAAAGAGTCAAACGTTCTTCTCAATATTGATATTGATGGAAAGGCAGAACTGACACTTCCAAAGTCAATCGTTCGCCACCCACTCAAGCAGATCCTTGAGCACATCGACCTCGTACTTGTTCGTCGCGGTGAGAAGGTTGTTGTTTCAGTTCCTGTTCACCTTGAAGGTAAGCACGATCCAGACGGCATCCTTGAGACTCAGCACAACTCAATCGAAATTGAGGCAGAGGCAACTGCAATTCCTAAGTTCCTTACACTTGATATTGAAGGAATGGCTGCTGGAACTTCTAAGCATGCTTCAGATGTTGTTCTCCCTGCTGGCACAGTTCTTATCAGCCCAGCGAACACAATCATCGTTCACCTCTCAGAGCGCTCAACAGTTGTTGAAGAAGTTGCTGTTGTTGCTCCTGCTGCAGATGCAGCTGCTGCGGCACCTGCTGCAGATGCAGAGAAGAAGGACGCTTAACCCTTACGCTTTCTCATATGACGTGGTTGGTAGTGGGTCTCGGTAATCCCGGGGATGAATACGCTGCCACCCGTCACAATGTGGGACAGATGGTCATTGATCATCTTGCTAAACGCCACAACGTGAAACTCTCTTCACATAAATCTCGGACCGATATTGCAGCCTATAAATTGGGCGTTGGCGCAGATATGCACTCAATCATTCTCGCAAAATCTAAGAGCTATATGAATGAATCAGGTGGGCCGATTAAGGCACTCGCTTCTTTCTATTCAGTTGAACCAGAGAAAATAATTGTTCTCCATGATGAACTCGATATTGGTTATGCAGCAATTCGTACCAAGGTTGCAGGTGGCGATAATGGCCACAATGGTTTGAAATCACTCACCTCATCTTTTGGCACAGCAGAGTACTTCCGTGTTCGCCTTGGAATTGGCCGCCCCATGGGACAGCAAGATCCGGCTGATTTTGTATTGAAGCAATTTAGTAAGGAAGAGAAGAAGACCCTTGATGAATTTATCGATCGAGGTGCAGATTGTGTTGAGTTCCTGATTGAAAAAGGGCTTGATTTAACGCAATCTAAATTTAATAGCTAAGAATCAGCCAGTATTACGTAGGCCTGCTGCAACACCGTTAATGGTCAGAAGTAGAGCGCGAATCAGCGCAGGATCTGCTTCTCCTTCAGTGCGCACACGGTGCAAAAGGTTTACTTGAAGCAATTGAAGAGGTGCAAGGTATGTATCGCGCACCTGCAGGGTGCGAGCCAAAACTGCTTGATCACCTAGTAGCGATTTCTTTCCTGTGAGTGCAAGTATCTCTGAGACAGTTAAATCAAACTCTTCTTTGATTGTGCCAAGGAAGTGCTGAAGCTCAGCTGGCACAAGTGTTTCCACGTAACGCTTAGCTGTTTCAAGATCTGTCTTAGCAAGTGTCATCTCAACGTTGCTGATAAATGTTGAGAAGAAGTGCCACTCTGCAAGCATCTTCTTAAGCACTTCAGTTTGCCCAGCTTCACGCGCTGCCTTCAGCCCTGATCCAACGCCAAACCATCCTGGAACGATCTGACGTGATTGTGTCCAACCAAATACCCAAGGAATAGCGCGCAGTGAATCAAGACCGCCTGCAGCATCAGGGCGACGGGATGGACGTGAGCCAAGGAAGAGATTTCCTAGTTGCTCTACTGGAGTAGATGCATAGAAGTAGGCAGGTAGGTCTGGATGATCAATGAGTGCGCGATAGCGAGTAAATGCGTTATCGCTGACTACGTTCATGCATTCATTCCATTTATTTAAATCTTCTGCGCTCTGGCGTGGTCCGCGGTTAAGGACTGTGGCCTCTAGTGATGCTGCAAGAGTTAATTCAACGTTCTCGCGAGCAAGAGCAGGAAGTGCGTATTTATCGGAGATAACTTCGCCTTGTTCAGTCATCTTGATTTGTCCATCGACAGAACCCCAAGGCAGTGCAACGAGAGCTTCATATGTTGGTCCGCCACCGCGTCCCACAGAGCCACCTCGACCATGGAATAAACGAAGTTTGACGCCATGCTTCATAGCGACATCACGCAACGTGCGCTGAGCACGGTGAATCTCCCACTGCGATGTTGCAATACCTGCATCTTTATTGGAATCTGAATAACCAAGCATCACTTCTTGCACATTCTCGCGCAGCTCAACGAGCTTGCGATAGGTGGGATCTGAGAGAAGCGTTTCAAGAATTTCACCAGCTGCGCGCAGTTCTGCAACTGTTTCAAGTAGGGGAGCAAAACCAATCTTTGCAACCTTCTTATCAATATCAACAAGGCCTGCCTGCTTACCAAGGACAGTTGCAGCAATGAGGTCATCTGCGCCCTTTGTCATAGAGACGATGTAGGTCTCGATTACTTCAGGGCCAAAACGTTCAATCAGATCTTCGATGGCAACAAAGGTATTGAGAGTCTTAAGCCCTGCAGCATCGAGCTTTGATGAATCCAGTTTTTCTGATGATGCTAGGTGCTTGATGAGAAGAGGGAATTTATCTGCGTGAGAGAGTGCGATGTAGTCACCAGAAATCATCTGTTTGAGAGCGTTGTGGTGAGCATCTGAGTGCTCGCGAATATCTAGAGTTGCATGTGTTAATCCAAATGCTGCAACGGTGCGGATGGTGCGCTCGAGTAAGCCTGTGGCAAGGAGTTCACCGCGGTGAGCAAAGAGTGAATCGCGCATCAAGGTGAGGTCTGCAAGGAGCTCTGCAGTGTTCTTGTAATCGCGACCTGGAACATGTGGGGTGCGATTTGCGTGACGAGTGCGTGTGAATGCAAGTCGATGCACGATTGCAGTTGCCTTAAGTCGGTATGGCTCTTGTGCATTTAGGCGCAAGAAGCGTGATTCAAACTCAGGAATATTCTTGAGATCTTCTTCAACAGATGCACTCAGCTCTGGGGTTGCACCTGTGATGCGAGTTGAGACAGAGAGCATCTGGCGCAGACGGTTCATCGCAGCCATAGTTGAGCGAATTGCGTGGGCTACTTGTAGAACAACAGCTTCTTCAGTGATTTCAGGTGTGATGTTGGGGTTGCCATCACGATCGCCACCGATCCATGTGCCAAATGTGAGTGGACGCGCAGTTACAGGCAGATCAATGTTCAAGCGCTTGAGTTCGCGTGCAAAATCATTGAGAACTTCAGGAACAGTCTGCGCTGCTAAGTCATCGAGGTAATAAAGAGCATTCATCGCCTCATCAAGTGGTTCAGGGCGATTGAGGCGAAGCTCATCTGTCTGCCATAACAAATCAACAGTTTCAGCAAGACGTTCATCTTGAACGACTGACTTTGGAGTATCAAGAAGGGAAGCAATCTCACCGAGCTTAATCAAGATAGAGCGGCGCGCTGCTTCGGTTGGGTGCGCTGTGAAGACGGGGCGAATATCAAGATCGTTAATCCATTTGGATAGATCGGCATGCGAAATTTCATGTCCTGCAACAGGGTTCTTCATCGCCTCTTCAATTTTGTCGATTGCTCGAGTAATCCAAGAGCCACCTTGTGTACGCACTTCTGCCAATACGCGAGAGCGGTGCACTTGTTCTGCAACATTTGCTAAATGGAAATAGGTACTCAGTGCTCGCACAAGTTGCGTTGCATCATCAACTGAAAGGTTTTCAAGGATTTCAATCCCGCTACCTTCGCGGACTCCCTTGCGCACGTTCTCTACGAGATCGAGAAGGTGTTGTCCTTCTTGGCGAACAAGTGATTGGCCGAGGAGATCGCCGAGACGGCGCACGTCGCTGCGCAGGGTTGCATCATCTGATTCAACGATCTGCTTCGTCTTGGAGGTCTCGGTCACTGGAGAATTATCACAGATGGAGCAGGCCCGATAGACTGTAATTGTTCGCCCCCCTTCTTTTTGAAGTGGGGCTTTGAGTCGTTTAAAGGAGCGTGCAATGAGAGGAATTCTCGCGGTATTACATAGTGATACCGAAGTAGCTTCTGCGCTCCTTGAATCCTCCAAGATCATTGCACCAGCATCGAGTTACCCATTCCTGATTGCTCTCAAGGCTCAAGAGAAGCCTCTGCTGGTCATCACAAGCTCCAGCCGTGGTGCAGAAGATGTGAGTGAATATCTCAAAAGCCTTCATTCACGTGTCTATGAATTTCCTGCATGGGAGACGCTGCCTCATGAACGCTTAAGCCCACGCAGTGACACTGTGGCGCGCAGACTCTCAACTTTGTATTCGCTCAACGAAAAGCAGAGCAACCCCGTTGTTGTCGCACCCGTGCGCGCAGTAATTCATCGCTTTATTGCATCCCTTGCAAAGAAAGAGCTGTGGACTTTAGAGATAGGTCAAGAGATTGGCCTTACTGAACTCATCAACCATCTGACAGAACTTTCATTTACGCGAACTGACCTTGTTGAAAAACGTGGAGAGTTTGCTGTGCGTGGCGGCATTGTCGATGTCTTCCTTCCCCTTGCGATGCATCCTGTGCGCATTGATTTCTTTGGTGATGAAATTGAAGAGCTTCAGTATTTTGAAGTTGCAGATCAACGCACCAGTGAGCCGGTCGTAGGAAAGCTAGCTATCTTGCCTTGTCGCGAATTACTTCTTACAGATGCTATTCGTGAGCGAGCAGAGAAGTTAAAGAGCCAATATCCAAGTGCACTAGAGATTCTCGACAAGATTGCGCAAGGCATGATTGTTGAAGGAATGGAATCACTCATTCCACTTCTTACCGATGACTTTGAAACGATTCTAGATCGCATGCCCCAGGGCACCGAAGTAATTTTCATTGATGATGAACGCATCCGCTCTCGCACAGCAGATCTCATTGAGACAAACCAAGAATTTCTCGAAGCATCGTGGTCTAACGCTGCAATCGGTGGTGCGGCACCTCTTCCTGTTGAACAAGTGACATATTTGGATTGGAAAGCACTACAGGATGAGATTGCACGCCTTTCTCTTCCAGTGCGTGCATTTAATGCCTTTGGAAGCGATCTCGATGAAGATGCTCACTTTCTTGATATCTCAGCCATTGACCCGATGCGCGCAAATGTGGAGGCGCTCTGCGAGCTACTGCGCACTGGGTTAGAGGCTCATCACAGCGTTGTATTTTCAACAACAGGCCATGGAATGGCCGAGCGATATGCAGGAATTTTCCGTGATGCAGATCTGCCGGTGCAGATGGTGGAAACCCTTGCTGCTCAACCAACGAAAGGCTCAATCCACGTTACTCAATCCTCACTCGGATATGGCTTTAAGAGTGATCATGCGCAGATTCTCTTTGTTACAGAACGCGACTTATCTGGAAGTAAGACGAGTACGAAAGATGGTGCACGCATGCCATCTAAGCGAAAGCAAGCAATTGATCCACTCGAACTTCGCACAGGAGACTTTGTAGTCCATGAGCAACACGGAATCGGTAGATATGTTGAGCTGATCCAGCGCACTGTTGGGGGAGTAACCCGCGAATACTTAGTTATTGAGTACGCACCAGCCAAGCGCGGACAACCAAGTGATCGCATCTTTGTTCCAACCGATACGTTAGAACAAGTAAGTAAGTATGTGGGTGGTGAGACTCCCACTGTGCACCGTATAGGAAGCGGTGAATGGCAGAAAGCAAAGGGTCGTGCTCGAAAGGCAGTGCGCCAGATTGCTGGTGAGCTCATTCGATTGTATGCAGCACGCACAAGTGCACCAGGTTATGCATTCTCACCAGATACTCCTTGGCAGCGCGAACTTGAAGATGCATTTTCTTATATTGAAACTCCCGATCAACTCTCAACGATTGAAGATGTCAAGCGCGATATGGAGCGCCCATATCCAATGGATCGCATCATCTGTGGTGATGTGGGATATGGAAAGACAGAGATTGCAATACGTGCTGCCTTTAAAGCAGTGCAAGATGGAAAGCAAGTAGCAGTCCTTGTTCCAACAACGCTTCTTGTGCAGCAGCACTCCAAGACTTTTGCAGAACGATATGCAGGCTTTCCTATCAAGGTAGCTGGCTTATCTCGCTTTAATACAGCGAAGGAGAGTAAGGAGATTCTGGCTGAGCTTGCATCTGGCGTTGTCGATGTTGTTGTGGGTACGCATCGAATCCTGTCTCAAGATGTGCAGTTTAAGGATTTAGGTCTTGTCATAGTTGATGAAGAACAGCGCTTTGGCGTTGAGCAGAAGGAATCACTTAAGAAGATGCGCACGACTGTCGATGTCTTAGCTATGTCTGCAACACCTATTCCTCGCACCCTTGAGATGGCTGTAACGGGTATCCGTGAGATGTCGACGATTACAACACCACCTGAGGAACGCCACCCCATCCTTACCTATGTGGGGCCAGCTGAAGATGCGCAGATTAAGGCTGCTATTCACCGCGAACTACTTCGCGATGGTCAGATCTTCTATATTCATAATCGCGTTGAATCAATTGATCGCGCTGCATCAAAGCTGCAAGAGTTAGTTCCTGAAGCGCGCATTCGCATTGCACATGGTCAAATGTCTGAAGGACAGTTAGAAGATGTGATTCTTGCTTTCTGGAATCGTGACTTTGATGTCCTGGTCTGCACGACAATTGTTGAGAGCGGACTCGATATTGCCAATGCGAACACTCTCATTGTTGAGCGTTCAGAAAACTTTGGTCTCTCCCAGCTTCACCAATTACGAGGTCGAGTGGGTCGCGGTCGCGAACGTGCTTATGCCTACTTCCTCTATCCGCAAGATCAACCCTTATCTGAGGTTGCACTGGATCGCTTAAAGACAATTGCAACGAACACCGATCTTGGTTCTGGAATGAGAGTTGCACTCAAAGATCTTGAAATACGTGGAGCTGGCAACTTACTAGGCGGAGAACAATCAGGCCATATCGCTGATGTGGGATTCGATCTCTATATGCGCATGGTTGGTGAAGCGGTCAATGATTACAAGACAGGGTTTATTGAAACGGAGGAGAAGAACCTTGAGTGCAAAGTGGAACTTCCTATTAATGCGCACTTGGCAGAAGAATATGTTCCTGGTGAGCGCCTGCGTCTAGATCTCTATCGCCGTTTAGCTGATGTTCGCACCATTGCCGATGTTGAATCTATTCGCGAAGAGCTTGTTGATCGCTTTGGTGAACTCCCAGCCGAAGCGCAATCACTTCTGCAGGTTGCACAATTGCGAGCATTTGCAAAGGCGCTGGGAGTGAGAGAAGTTGTTGCGGCTGGTAAATTCTTGAGAATTTCACCACTGGTCTTGCCGGAATCAAAGCAGCTGCGGCTCAACCGACTTTTCCCTGGTTCGCTCTATAAAAGTGCGACAAATACTGTGATGATTGCAATTCCACGTGCGGCAGCATGGACGCCGACTGCACAAGGCTCTCAACTTATAGGGGATACTTCTCTTCTGGAGTGGGCGGCTAAGTCCCTCGATGAATTAACGAAAGCGAGCACTACGTGAAGAAGATCCTTGCACTCTTGGGTGTTATCTCAGTCTTAGCACTTTCAGGATGTGGCAAAGTCGATAGCGCAGCAACCATTGGCGATATCACCATCTCACAAGCTTCAGCACAAGCAACTGTTGATGAAGTTCTCGCAGAACGCTCAAAGGTTGATACAGCTGGCATGCAGATCCAGACAGGCAATGCACTCAACCGTGCTCAGCTTCGTTTCACCATCGTCACAACTCTCTTTGATGAGATTGCAAAGGAACTCAAGCTTGAGATTTCTTCTACTGAAATTGAGCAGGCAAAAGCTGATCTGATTTCTCAGAGCGGTGGTCAAGAGGCACTTGCTAAGAACTTGGTGGCTGCAGAAATCGCCCCATCAAACTTTGAACGTTATGTCCGCGCAATTATCACCTCAAACAAAATTCAAGATGCTCTCAAAGCATCAGGAGTTGCCGATGCTGATTTATCAGCACGCATCTCCCAACTCATCAATGCAAAAGCTGCTGAACTCACAGTCAAGGTCAACCCTCGATATGGAACATGGGATCAGGACACTGGCGATATCGTGGCAACAGATTCAGCAGGATCTGCAGTCGTTCCTTCAGGCAAGTAATTCAGATGGCTGATTCACAACTTCAACGCCTTGTTGAAGTCATGGATCGACTCCGTTCACCCGGAGGATGTCCGTGGGATGCCGAGCAAACGCATGAATCACTTATCAAGTACTTGCTGGAAGAGTCCTACGAATTTATCGATGCGATAGAAACTGATGATCGCGCAGGTATGCGCGAAGAGCTTGGCGATGTTCTCTTGCAGGTCTACTTCCATTCACGTATTGCCCAGGATCATCCGACTGATCCCTTCTCTATTGAAGATGTCGCAGGTGCGATTGCAGATAAGTTAATTAGCCGCCACCCACATGTCTTTGAAAACCTTGAAGTCAGCGGCACCGATGAAATTATTGAAAATTGGGAAGCGATTAAAGCTCGCGAAAAGGGGCGCACATCAGCAATAGATGGCATCGCGATGGCACAACCTGCTCTGCCACTTGTTGCAAAGATTCTCTATCGTGCCGAGAAATACAACGTTGATCTCCACGTCGATGAATATTCTTCAGAGAAAGCTACGGAGAAGTCCGTCGGTGAGGCACTTGCATCAGTGATTGCCTGGGCTCATGAAAACGGTATTGACCCTGAAAACGCCTTACGTGCTCAGGCTCGAGAGATGATCCGTCAGATTCAGGCGGCCGAACAGCAAGGTAAGTAGTCGCGGTAGTATTGCCTCCTGCCGTTCAGAGTTGAGCGCTGACGTTCATAATCTCAAGTTTTTAGGAGACATCTCATGGCAATTATCGATGCAATCTACGCTCGTGAAATTCTAGATTCGCGCGGAAACCCAACTGTTGAAGTTGAAGTAACGCTCGAAGATGGAACACAAGCACGCGCTGCAGTTCCAAGCGGTGCATCAACTGGTGCATTTGAAGCATCAGAGCTGCGTGATGGCGATAAGGGCCGTTACCTCGGTAAGGGTGTTCAGAAGGCTGTTGCATTTGTTAACGATGAAATTGCTCCAGCAATTGAAGGCTATGACTCACAAGATCAGCGCCTGATTGATTCAGAGATGATCGCACTTGATGGCACACCTAATAAGTCACGCCTTGGTGCAAACTCAATTCTTGGTGTTTCACTTGCTGTTGCTAAGGCATCAGCTGATTCATCTGATCTCTCATTGTTCCGCTATGTCGGCGGCCCAAATGCACATGTGCTTCCAGTTCCAATGATGAACATCCTCAACGGTGGAGCACATGCTGATACCAACGTTGATATCCAAGAATTTATGATTGCTCCAATCGGTGCAGAGACATTCCGCGAATCACTTCGCTGGGGCGCAGAGATCTATCACGCACTCAAGGCAGTACTTAAGAAGCGTGGACTTGCAACATCTGTCGGCGATGAAGGTGGATTCGCCCCTAACCTCGATAGCAATCGTGCTGCACTTGATTTAATTATCGAGGCAATCCAAGCCGCGGGCTTTAAGCCAGGCTCTGAAATTGCACTTGCAATGGATGTTGCTGCAACAGAATTCCACGATAACGGTAAGTACAAGTTCGAAGGTTCACTTCGCACATCAGATGAAATGATTGCCTACTACGCAGAGCTTGTGAGCGCATACCCAATCGTTTCAATTGAAGACCCACTTAACGAAGAAGATTGGGCTGGCTGGAAGTCAATGACTTCATCTCTTGGCTCAAAGATTCAGATTGTTGGCGATGACCTTTTCGTAACAAACCCTGTGCGCCTTGCAAAGGGAATTGATACTGATACAGCTAATGCTCTTCTTGTGAAGGTTAACCAGATTGGCACACTGACAGAGACTCTCGATGCAGTAGATCTTGCACACCGTGCCAACTACCGCAGCATGATGTCTCACCGTTCAGGTGAAACAGAAGACACCACCATTGCTGATTTAGCTGTTGCAACTAACTGTGGCCAGATTAAGACTGGTGCTCCTTCTCGCACAGAGCGCGTTGCTAAATACAACCAACTTCTTCGTATTGAAGAAGAACTTGCTGACGGCGCCGTCTATGCAGGCCGCCAGGCATTCCCACGCTTTAAGGGATAACTTCCAATGGCGCGCAGATCCTCGGGGAGAAGGAAGAGTTACCGTTCACGTAACTTGAACTTCAATCGCAATACCGGATCTGGGCGCACATTCGCTGTTGCTGCAATCTTCTTTATGTTGGCGCTTTTTCTTGCACCTCCAATTAAGAGTTACTTCGTTCAGCGAGCCCAGATCAGTGCGCTGCAATCACAGCTTAAGAGCGATAACACAGCCCTGGATGAAGCTCGTAAAGAGTTAATGCTCTGGCAGGATCCTGATTACATTAAATCTCAAGCACGTGAACGTCTGCACTTTGTCATGCCAGGTGAGCGTCAATACATTGTTACAGGAACGGATGGAACTAATACAGATGAAGCAGCACAGACAGATGTCGTGAAGAATCTTCCTGAAGGACAGCCTTGGTATACACGCATGATCGCATCCATTACAGAGGCAGGTAAGGCGTGAGTATTGAAAGTCGCAAGGCATCGCAAGAAGATCTTGCGGTGATTGAAAACCAATTGGGTCGCACACCTCGCGATGTCCATGCAATTTCCTATCGTTGTCCCTGCGGAAAGCCTGCAGTAGTTGAAACTCCGCCCCGCTTATCTAACGGTGAACCTTTCCCAACTTTCTACTACGCAACCTGTCCACGTCTCACTGCAGCCATTTCTACCCTTGAAACAACCGGGATGATGGAGGAGATGACCAATCGTCTTGAGACTGATGCAGAGCTAGCCGGTGCATATGCAGCAGCACATGATGATTACATTGCAGCACGCTCTGCGCTGAAAATTGATGTCCCTGAAGTTGAGAATATCTCTGCAGGCGGAATGCCTAATCGCGTGAAGTGTCTGCACTCACTGATTGCACACTCACTCTCAGCTGGTCCCGGAGTCAATCCACTCGGCGATGAAGCACTGGCTGAACTTCCTGAGTGGTGGAAGCACCTTTCATGCGAGTAGCGGCGATTGATTGCGGCACTAACTCCATCCGTTTGCTCATTGCTGATGTTGAAGGCAGCAACTTTCGCGAAGTATTTCGCGATATGGAGATTGTTCGTTTAGGACAAGGCGTTGATAAGACCGGTCAATTCCATCCAGATGCAATCGTTCGAACCCTTGCAGCCGTTGATAAATATGCACTTGAGATTGCAAAGCGTGGAGTGGAGAAGATTCGCTTCTGTGCCACTAGTGCCACACGCGATGCCACCAACCGTGATCTCTTCATCGATGGCGTCAAAGAGCGCTTAGGTATTGCCCCTGAAGTAATTCCAGGAGAAGTTGAAGCTGCGCTCTCATTCCAAGGAGCCACGAAGGATTTCAATAAGGCAGAAGGTCCCTTTCTTGTCATCGATATTGGTGGGGGATCCACTGAATTCGTCTTTGGCACAGATAAAGTTGAATTTGCAAAGAGTATGAATATTGGTTGCGTTCGCATGTCAGAGCGCCACTTCACCAATGGCGACCCAGATCCTGGACAGATTGCAGCAGCTATTGAAGATATTGATGAAGCAATTAAGCAGGCAGGCAAAGTTGTTCCCATTACCCAAGCAAAGACTCTGATTGCAGTAGCGGGCACAGCAACCACAGTTGCTGCAGCTGCTCTTGAACTTGGCGCCTATGACCGTTATGCAATCCATCTCTCCCGCATCTCTGCTGAGAAGACCCATGCAATCTCAAAGATGTTCTTGAGTGCAAAGCGTGAAGATCGTGAAGCACTCGGATATATGCACCCAGGCCGCGTTGATGTTATTGGCGCAGGCTCCCTTGTTCTCTCTCGCATCATGCTTGCTACTGGTGCAACAGAATTCGTTGCATCTGAATCAGATATTCTCGACGGAATGGCTTGGTCGCTTGTATAAGTCGATTGAACTTCTCGATAAGGCGATTGTTAAGTGCCATAAGTGTCCACGGTTAGTTCAGTGGCGAGAAGAAGTAGCAGTTGTTAAACGTAAGGCATATGAGAACGAGAAGTACTGGGGTAAGCCTGTTCCAGGATTCGGCTCTAGCAAACCAAAGATGCTTATTGTTGGATTAGCACCTGGTGCACATGGTGCAAATAGAACTGGCCGTATCTTCACTGGTGATTCATCTGGCGATTGGCTCTACGGTTCATTGCACCGAATCGGCATTGCAAAGATTGCAACCTCAACATCTCGCGATGATGGACAAGTGTTACGCGATACGCGCATCTCCATGGCGGTGCGCTGTGCTCCTCCTGAGAACAAACCAACCACGGGAGAGCGCGATGCATGTGCACCATTTTTTGAAAATGAGCTAGAACTAATCGCACCGACTGTTCGTTCCTTTGTAGCACTAGGAAACTTCGGTTGGCAGGTATTAATCAAATCGCTTAAAGCTCAAGGTCATAAAGTTCCCGCTGGAAAATTCGGGCATGGGTCAACGATTAAGTATTCGCATGACGGCATTAACTATCTAATAGTCGGTAGTTATCACCCAAGCCAGCAGAACACTTTTACAGGCAAACTCACCAAACCAATGTTGGATTCAGTACTCAAAAAGGCAGCAAAGTTCGCGGGAGTTCTCTAACTTTTCACCTAGTAGACTTTCGCCTCTATTGGCCCCCGTAGTCCAATGGCAGAGACAGAGGACTTAAAATCCTTCCAGTATCGGTTCGAGTCCGATCGGGGGCACACTTCACAACCTTTTCTAAAACTTCACGCTCACTAAAAAGTGGAAATACTGGTGCTTTGCCGTATTTTAGGAACTGTACGGAGAGCCTTTCTCCGCACATATATAAGGAGAAATTAATGCGCAGTTCTAACCCAGTCCTTACAGGCCGTGGTTTCGCTCGTATCAAAGAAAGCACGACCACAAATACGGATCTCAATACCCTCGAGAGTCGTCCAACATCTGCACCAATGTCGATTGACGATGTTGTCATCAAGACAGCTGGACTCTTTGCAGTCCTCGTTGCAGTTGGAGCATTTGCATGGCGTGCAAATAGCCCTGGTCTTGCACTTATTGGATTCATCGGCGGATTTATTCTCGCGATGGTCAACTCATTTTCTAAGAAAGTTCGCCCAGCTCTTGTCATTGCATATGCTGCTTGCCAAGGTCTAGCACTTGGAACTATCAGTGCAGTATTCGAAGCAACTTATCCAGGCATTGTAAGCCAGGCAGTTCTCGGAACTGCATGTGCATTCGGTGGAGTACTCCTTGCATATCGCAGCGGAAAGATTCGTGTAACACCTAAGTTCACACGCATCATGATGGGATCCCTCATCGGATACTTCGTCTTTGCACTCATCACAATGTTCACAGGTCGCCCAACAGGTGGTCTTGGACTACTGATTGCAGTTGCTGCTGTTGGTCTTGCGACGATGTTTATCGTGATGGACCTCGATCAAATCGAAAAGGCAGTTGCAGCGCGCGTGCCACAAGAAGAGTCATGGCGCATGGCATTTGGCCTCATGGTTACTTTGGTCTGGTTGTATCTTGAAGTATTGAGACTGATCTCAATCCTTCGTAGCAACGACTAAAAGTTATTTACTAGATTGCCCGAGATGCGAAGCCCGCGTCTCGGGCAATTTTGTTGCCACAAGAACTGCAACTGACATAAGAACAGCTGTTACTAAGAATGCAGGCCTATATCCATAATGGTCAGAGATAAAGCCAAGAATGATCGGCGCCACCATCGCGCCCGCATCGCCTGACATCTGAAAGAGGCCAATGACTTGGCCGCCTTTGCCTTCCAAAACATCTCCCACGATTGCAGATGGAGTAGTTGATAGAAAGGCTCCACCGAATCCAACGATGACACTTGCTGCAATGAAGTGCCATGGCTTTGTTGTGAAGGCAAGAGCGATGATGAAGAGAGTGACAAAGGAAGTTCCGATTACGGCTGAGTAACGACGGCCATTGAGGTCAGATAGCTTGCCTGCGCGTAAGAGGAACACGCCATTAATAATCGTTGTAATCGTAAATCCAAGTCCCATAAAGCTAGGAGTTACTTTGATTTCCTCCACCATAAAAAGCGGCAGGATTGAACGGCTCATTCCGAAGAGAACCCACGATGTAATGAAAGAGATGATGAGAGCGCTGCGATAAGGACTTAAGGCCAGAGCGGATTTGATAGTGATTGTCTCGCGCTCTTGAGTAGCGGTCGGCTTTGCAGCCAGAACTGAATTGCGTAAGAGGATGGCACCGGATGCACTTGCTGCAATAAGAAGGAAACCATAAATAATTAGCGGTGCACGCAGTGAAACAACGGAGAGTGCTCCACCGACCACGGGACCTGCCATCATGCCAACAAGAAATGATCCGTTATAGAGAGATTGGGCGCGGGCGCGGTGATCATCATCAACAGCTCGAAGCAGAATAGATCCAGCTGCAACAGAGAACATCGATGACCCAAAGCCACCAACTGCGCGGAAGATGAGCAGCTGCTCATAATTCTGAGCCATACCCGCTGCAAATGATGTGATGGAAACAAAGCCAATGCCAAATGAGTAGACAAGTCGTTCACCGAAGTGATCGACGAGTTTGCCGCTAATAAGGCCTGTGGCAAAACGCGCAAATGCGAATGCCGAAAGAATTGCACCTACCTGTGCGTTATTGACTCCGAAGGAGCGAGCAAAGAGCGGCAGTGTGGGGGAGATGATTCCAAAGCCCACCGCAACAAAGAAGGATGCGAAAACAAGAACACCAACCTCCCGCGGAAATTCCGCAAAGGGGTTGGTGAACTTATTTCTCACGGGTATGTAACTGAGCTCGGCTTAACCGAGCGCCTCGCCAGCTGCTTCATTACGAGCAGATGCATAGTCTGCATTTGTTCGTAGTGGAGTCTCGCGAAGGAAGAGCGCCACGATGAAGCCCACAGCAACAACTGGGGCTCCAACAAGGAAGACAACGTGGAAGGAATCAACAAATGCGTTGAGGGCAGTGATCTTTCCTTCTGGAGATAGTGTTGCAATCGCTGCAGTGTTATTTTGGATTTGCTCTGCTTGTGCTGGATCAAAGCCAGATGTTGCAAGATAGTGGCCAAGACGGTTGGTCAAGATAGTTCCGAATGCTGCTGTTCCAAATACAGATCCGAGTGAACGGAAGAATGTATTGGAGCTTGTTGCAACGCCCATATCCTTGAAATCAACTGCATTTTGAAGTGCGATCACGATGGTCTGCATTGAAAGACCAAGACCTGCTCCGACCATGATTGCGTAGATGGAGAGCTCCCAATAAGGAGTATCAATATCCAGGCGAACCATTGCCACAAGACCGATGGTCATGATGGCAGTTCCGATGATTGGGAAACGCTTGTAATGACCGTGCTTGGTAATTGCCTTACCGCTATAGATCGATGTTGAAACGATTCCGAGCATGAGAGGAATCAACTTCAAGCCAGCTTCAGTGGCTGTGTAGCCCTTTACCACCTGCATATAGAGAGGCAACATAACAATCGCACCGAACATACCTGCACCAATGATCGCACCGAGAATTGATGTCAATGAGAAGGTGTGATTTTTGAACAGAGCAAGAGGAATGATTGGCTCAACGGCAGTTGATTCCCACTTAAGGAAGAGAAGTGTGGTGAGTAATCCACTACCAAGGTAGGTAAGTGTCTTTGAGTTAGTCCATCCATCTTGTGGACCATAGATAGAAACTGCAAGAAGAGTGAGTGTCACGCCAGCAACAAGAAGGATTGCACCGAGGTAATCAATCTTATGTTCGCGCTTAACCTTAGGAATATGCAGAACTGCTGAAGTGATTGCAAGAGCTGCGATACCAAATGGAAGGTTGATGTAGAAGATCCAACGCCAACCTGTAACGCCAAGGATTGTTGCGTGGTCTGAGAAGAAGCCACCAAGAAGTGGACCTGCAACTGATGACAGACCCCAGACTGCACCAAAGTAACCTTGATAACGACCGCGTTCACGCGGAGGAACGATGTCACCGATGATGACGAATGTCAGTGCCATTAATCCACCTGCGCCAAGGCCTTGAACGGCGCGAGTTGCGATGAGCTGAGACATGTTTTGTGATGCACCTGCTGCAAAGGAACCAATAAGGAATGTCACGATTGCGAACTGGAAGACGATACGTCGACCATAGAGGTCAGAGATTTTTCCGTATAACGGAGTCGATGCCGTGGAGGTAAGTAAGTATGCGGTGACGACCCATGTGTAATGGTCGAGGCCATTAAAGTCTTCAACGATGCTCTTGAGAGCTGTCGAGACGATTGTCTGGTCGAGGGCTGCAAGCAGCATTCCTGTCATGAGACCGCTGAGGATGATCATGATCTCGCGGTGTGAGTGTTCCTTTGCTGGCGCATTTTTATTCATAGGCGGTAAGTTTACTGC
>Ga0208916_10000065_pt1 | contig 44114 bp, 45 predicted proteins | sample DEB19_08_DNA_5_FD_184523 | JGI IMG/M metagenome (GOLD analysis project Ga0208916, IMG submission 184523) | Aqueous microbial communities from the Delaware River and Bay under freshwater to marine salinity gradient to study organic matter... | ecosystem: Environmental > Aquatic > Marine >... | reverse complement strand
AATTCTCACTGCATTTCTGCTAACAAACTTTTGTAATAATATAATGATTTCAAAACATGCAGCGAGAGACAAATAAAAATACATAATCATTTTCTCACTGCAGATATGCTCACGTTTTTTTACTTCGCTATATTGTTTTAAAAATATGCAGTCATATATAAAATATCGAACAATAATATATTCTCGCACCACTTATGCAGCCATTTTATTAAACTTTCTCGAATTCGCTCACTGCATTCGCTCAATGGTCACGTGGTTCTTCTATCAATAAATTCTCGCACCACTTATGCAGCCATTTTATTAAACTTTCTCGAATTCGCTCACCGCGTTCGCTCCATGGTCACGTGGTTCTTCTCTCGACATATTCTCGCACCACTTATGCAGCCATTTCATTAAAACATTCCACAATTCGCTCACTGCGTTCGCTCAATGGTCACGCGGTTCTTCTCTCGATAAATTCTCACACCACTTATGCAGCCATTATAATAAACTTTCACTCAGTAGCTCACTGCGTTCGCTCCATGGTCTCGCGGCTCTTCTCTCGACTCATGAAGACATGCTACCATTCAAATATAATGAAATAGTATATGGTGCATTACAATAAAATAATGAATAACCTTTACTTGGGAGATGCTGGCTTTGTCTACATGGAAGGATTACCGAAATTTACTTTGATAATAAATTGCTGTCCCGAAATAGGACAACTATCATACTCAAATGACATTGAAGAAATAATCAAATTAAAGTTTCATGATGATGTGCACGACAACAATAAACTAATACAACTATTAGAAACTGGTAACATATTACAACGAATACATAACTATATACTTAATAAAAAACCTGTACTTGTTCATTGTGCGATGGGCATACAGAGAAGTGCAGCAATAATAGCGTGCTACTTAATTAAATACTATAATATCGAAATAGACAAAACCATTTTATACATTCAATATAAACGACCAGAAGCGTTTTCAACCGGGAATACATTCGAACATGCAATGAAATATTATAATAATCAATACCATTGTAGAGAAAAATACTGAGACAACATGTAAATAAACATAGCTCATAACATGCTATAATTACAATAATATTTGATATGAAACTAAACCAAAGAATAAAAAAATAGTTATACAAAAACAAGAATGGATTGCAGAATTGTCCCATTGTCCCGTTTGTCCCATGTTTCTAAGAGGACAACCAATAACCACTCTCACGAGAGATACTTTTAAAAACACGGGACAAACGGGACAATGGGACAATCCATATAAATTCGTATCAATAATTGTAGAGTGTTTTATAATATATATTCCACTTCTATTATTCGATCTGTAGATACAATACAATAATATAATGAAAAAGATGTTTTTTCCTTTTACTAATATCTTCTTGTATAAAAGACAAAACAATTCATTTTGTCTTTTATTATCCATATCTGTAGGGACATTCTATAAGAATTGTAGAATTGTCCCATTGTCCCGTTTGTCCCGTGTTTCTAAGAGGACAACCAATAACCCCTCTCACGAGAGATACTTTTAAAAACACGGGACAAACGGGACAATGGGACAATCCATATAAATTCGTATCAATAATTGTAGAGTGTTTCTATTATACATGGCAGTTTTGTCTTTTATTTTTTCTCTTGTACAACAAATCTTTTCACTTTTATTATCATATCATGTAGAGACAATATTATAATTCTCGACAATAAAATGTTTATTATTCTCTCTTGTATAAAACACAACACAAATCGTTTTCTCTTTTATTATCCAAATCTGTAGGGACATATTACAATACTATCGATAATCTCTCTCAAAAACAGAGACATAAAGGATAATATAATATCTATAATATATATTATGAGTGAACTCCATACAGATGAAGTTATCACAACAGAAGAACAGATCATCATAGATTCTCTTGATAAACCGAAACCATTTAATATATTGTCTATGTTTGGAATTACTTCAGCGGTGGAAGCAATCGCAACCAAACAAGTTGCTCCATTCAATCTCCAAAGACGCATAGGTATAGAGAAAGAGATTACTATTACAAATATATCAGGTAAAAATGCATACGTTATTTTAACACCAGCCCCCATAAAATCAATCGAATCAGTTGGTATCACCCTCAAAGAGGTGTCTTTCAATGTGACTTTTACAGAGAAAGGGGAGTATAAACCCCAACAACTATTAGTACTGAATAACACGAAAAGCGACTTTGATATGGATAATAGTCAATTTTATTATACATTATTTTTACATATCGATAATAAATGGAAAAAAGTTTGGGAAAATCGAAGAATTAATGGAGAAAAATATAATATTAATATTCTTGAACGACATATTCATGCTGCAAATGTTATGGAGACATTGAAAATCACATAACAACTTGTTTGCCATTATATAAAAGCTTGATTCCAACATCTTCAAATGCTTGGAAAAATAGTTTTGTCTGTTCTGGTGTGCCCGCATCAAGACAGTAAGAGAGAGTTTCTATGCGTCTTCCTTCGCCATAAGTTTTTCCGCCTGTTATTTTAATTCCAAAGAAGTAACCCGTGTAGAAAAACTTATGTTCATCCGGTCTTACATTCATCAAATCAAACTGTTTTATTATACCTTTAAAGTGCATAAGCGATTCGATATAAAATACCCTTGTACGGCCTATTAAATACGATTCCACACAGTTATTTTGACCAAGAAACATACCTATACGTTTACTAATTATATCTTTCACCACATTTTTAGAAACAAATCGAGGGATATTTGAATGATCAACACCAACACAAACAACATCATCAAATCTTTGATAGAGTGTATTATTATCGATTATACCAATCTGAACTGGCTTGTTATTATGTGAAACCAGCGGCTGATCGACTGCATTTTTCATAATTGCAGTAGAGATCGCTTCATTAAGAAATTCTGTAAATGTCTCGCTGCTGAATTCAACGCCAATTCTCTCATCGATTGCTTCATTGAGAGAATCAGTAAATGTCTCGTTATCAAACACTGTTTCTATTTTATCATCGATCGCTTCATTGAGATATTCTGAAAATGACTCGCTATTTAATTCATCGTAGACTTTATCATCAATCATTTCATTGAGTTTTTGAGAGAACGTAAAATCATCAAATATCCCATCAAACGCGTATTTATTCGATTCGATAGTTGTGAGACGGCGAGACAAATCATTTAAGCTTTGTCTTAGTTCCGCGTTTTCGCGTTCTAGTCTCTCGACCTTTTCGATAATTGCACTGAACATTTTTTTATGATTTTATTGCTTTCTGTGTCAAATTAATTTTAAAGTTAAGTTAATATTAATCATAATTTCCAAATAAAAGTTTTATACCATGCAAATTCGCGTTTGAATCATAAGCCAATTCACACAGTTTGTCATAAGTCTCTGCTTTCTTCTCTTTTCCATCATCTATTATCTTCGTTGTATCGTTACAAAATCGGCAGGTATGAATATACAACGGCGTAAACCAATCCTTCTCTTCATCAATCGGTTTCCCATTAAACAAAAGTTGTACACCATATTTTAAACAGGTTTCGCGAAACAAATCGAATTTAATATCACCTTTAATTAGGTTGCCATCTTGAACTTTCCAAGGACAACGAATCCATTCATCATCAATAACGATTTCGTGGAAACCAATCATTAAACTCAATTCAATTCCAAATTCTTTAAAAACAGGAAAGAATTTTAAAGAATCTACAAAAAACACACTCAACTCGTTTGTCAGATTGAAAGTAAGGCTCGCGTGAGATGTTTCATTATCTAAAGAAGGGGGGCGTTTAAACATTGGTTTTCCGTGTATTCCAATCCCCACGCAGACGTGATGTCCAAGACGATCTGCTGTGTCCTTACCAAGCTGGTCAAGACGTGACTTGAGTTCCGCGTTTTCACGCTCTAATCTCTCGACCTTTTCAAGAATTGCACTGAACATTTTATTAATGAATTGTCTCTCTGTAAATATATAATAATGGACTCCCTATGTAGCCCCGCACAAACATTCGCTATACTGGCTGCGATCGATCTCGTTTTGATTTCATTATTCCCCAAAATGGAGAGACCTCTAGTGACACGACTGAAAATCTTCATTTTAGCCATCATCCTGATTATTGGTTGGACAACTGTTGTTAATTACTCGTGCGGCTTCGCCGACGACTATGTAGCATGGGGGCTTGTACTGTTACCAGCATCATATATGTTGTTTCGGTGGCATGGGTGTTAAGTTTAATAAAGTTAAGTTAAAAGTCAAGGCAAGAAATGTACAAAATTATGTCTCAAAAATCTGTTCGGACTGTGTAATAAAATTGGGCGAATATGAATGCAAATTTTTATTATTGTAGTCTATTACGACTTTATAACAAGAATTGATTTTTTTAGATTTGAATTTATTCGGCATGTGTGTAGAGACAATTTCATTTATTGTATTCAAGTTGCCGCGTCTCTTATTAAAAATATTGAGTATAAAAATATTGAGCAGTCGATCTTTGCACCCATTGTCTTGTAAGTATCTTTGTACTTTTTGTCGTTCCGAAACTGCTTGTGCGTAAGCAACGCATATTAACGACGACAATACCAATAACGTCGTTAACATACTTTTCTTGAGGAGGGGGGTATAATTTTTTTGTGAGTATAGGCGATGATGTAAACTACAAGTTATAAAAGACAAAGTTTTTGGGTGTCGTATTTATTAATCAATCTGATTTCCATACTATATTGTCATTTATTTTATAAGGGAAGGATCAAAAGGCATAAGACCTGAGGTGTGAATACAGTCGGTTTCCTTTCTTATATGCAATATCTTTCAATTGGAATGCCAGCTAGAATGGATGCGATCACATAACCATGTCCGAATGGATGACGAATGTCGTTTATTTTATTGATCAATAGGTCTTCGGTCACTTCTAAGCAGGTCACTTCACCTTCGGGTGTTCGTGGACCATCGAAATCAAAAATGGTTACGTCGTTGCCTTGAGCAATCTGATCCTTGTAAAACTGAAGCATTTCGCGACCTTGAATCAGGTCGTTATATTCGGGTACATATACCAATTTCCTAGAATCAATGTAGTTAAGAAGCGATGTGCTATCACCATGTTTCGCACCCAATACCGTTTTACCTTTACTTCCTGGGTATCTTCTATGTGGTTTATCTTGTTTAGTCCACCATTCGTATGTCACTTCATGTGGTACATGTTCATACACCTTTTTACTCTGCCAATAGTTTTCAAAACAAAGAAATCCTTTGTAACCGCCAGCTATAGCTGTCATGGGACTGAAATCACGTCGATTTTTACTTTCGGTTGCCTGTGCACTAGTAACATTGACTTTAAAAGACCTCTTCGGATACTCGGCATGTTTCCCTCGCATATTCATGCTTGCTACATAAACAGTACCCGACATTATTTATAATATAAAAAATATTATGAAAAATATTAAAATGATGATGAAAAATAATAAATTTATGACTTTTTAAGGGAATGCAACAAAATGCAACAAAATGCAAAAGTTGAGGATTTCGAATGAATGCAAAAAAAGTTGAGGATTTTTTCGATCGAAATAAAATCTTAGGAAACTTACTGACATATTGTTAGGAAACCACCCAAATCATGTTAAGTTTACGCTACTAAACTTAATCGTGCATTGTCGCGAATCTCCATCCAGAGTTTACCGAGCATATTAGGACCTAATACCTTAACCTTTCCATTTTCAACAATGCATATTCCCTCCGCATTCGCCAACCCGTTATTCGGCTTTGTGCTTTTCGATACTTGAATTGCATTTTTACGTGATGCAAGATGAACCAATAACTTGTTTCCTGTGTTCATCAATGCTTGTTTTACACCCGGGCACATATCATACTTCCAACGACAAATCTTCTTTTGTGTCTCTACATATATCACCTCCCAAGTTTTCAATTCGGCCTCTTCAAGTCGCAATCCGGATTTGCCACCCTTCGCTTTCACTTTTCCTTCAAACAAGTCTTTGTAATCACCCGTGCTAGTGAACTTCTCACTGTACTTTAATAACTCTTCTTGTCTTTTCGGATCTGTAGAGAGAAGACCCAATTGACGATATTTCTCTCCGTGATATGCGTGTTCACCACTCGGATACATGACATTGTCGATGTTAATTTCACATTTCATGAAATTGCTTAATAGTTTGGCATCGCCCTTGGATATCCCCAAAAAGTAAACAACATTTGACTCAATAATTGCTTTGTCTTCTTTTGATAACTCTTGCTTCTTTACTTTCTTTGTCTTACTAGAAGACTTCGATGACGATGACTTTGATGATGATCCACCCCTTCTTGAGTACATTTTGTTTTATATATTATTGATGATATAACAACATATTAAACTCTATAACAGATTCGATTATTCTTTCACCATCCTTTTTTTCTTTCATGGGCTGGTTTTAAAAATTCACCCCAGCGATAATCCTCCATCATATCAACCGTGATACGTTCAATATCGCCAACCCATTCGGTTTTTTGAAGACGATACTTCTTTATAACTCTTTTTTGAAGAGCCTCCGCCTTTTTTAATATGCTCGCTAAATCTTTTTGTTGTTTTTTTGTTAGATTATTCTCATCTCCAATCGACACTTCAAGTAGGTCTTTTTCCTCATACATGTACTGTTTGTCTTGAAAAAACTCTTCACGTGCTTCTATTAAACGACTTTTGTATTCTTCTTCTTCCAATTGTTGACGTTCTGCTTTTGCTTGTGCTTTCGCTTCGGCTTTTGCTTGTGCTTTCGACATCTCTCTTGTTTCTCGTTGTGTATATTCTTTTTTTAATGTAGGAAGATTGTTTTATGATTTATGGGTTTTATTGAATGGAATTAAAGATTTTTCTGCTAAAATAAACAAGCAAATTACAATGTCGTCGAAACAAATTATTATTACTGATCCTACTATTATCGCATATTATGAAGAGAATGAAAACATTGATATCGTTACTATGAACCACATCTTTATTGACATTTTGAAAACCTTATCAACAAATCTCTCAGAGACTATCAACTCCACAATCAATTCGAAAGTGTTGAATCTCGTCACCGAAATCAATTCAAACCTCGCAACCACAAAGCTCGATCTCATGATGAAACTCCTCGACTCCAAAAGAGAATACATTGAAGACATTAAAACCATCGTCAACACCAGCACCTTGTCAAACAACGAAAAGATCAACGCAATTATTGAAAAGAACAACGATTCTCTCTTGTCAAAAACCACCCAAAAGTTGATGGAAATCAATAGCAAAGATGCTGAGAAGATGATGACATCGATTCAACAGCCAATCTTTTCTTACATAAACTCAAGTGAAGAGAGAACAAATACGAATCTTGCTCAACTAAAGGACAGCGTGTCGCATCAAAACGTGACACAAAGTAAACTTTCTCTTGATATTAATGATTTCTTGGGTAAGTATAAAAACAATTCGCAGTTTAAAGGTGCTGTTGCTGAAACTGATTTGTATTATATGTTGCAGTCCATCATGCCAACCGATGAGATTATCAAAGTTTCTGGAAGCACAGCCACCTGTGATTTCAAAGTGAACAGACAAAACAAACAAAAGTCTTGTATCTTGTTTGAAAGTAAGGATTATACCCAGTCCGTTCCATCGGACGAGGTATGCAAGTTCGAGAGAGACGTGCAGATGCAGAAACATCATGGCATCATGGTTTCACAAAGGAGCCCAATCACTTATAAAAACCCGTTCCAGATTGACATCATCAATGGTTTAATCCATATTTATATTCCGAGTGCCGATTATAACACAGAGAAAGTGAAGATTGCTATCGATATTATTGACAACCTCGATATGCGACTCAAAAACCTGGAAAGCGTTTCCGATGATGGGTTCGTAAAAATCTCCAAAACCGACTCGGATGACATCGCTGAGGAGTATCGACAGTTTGGTTTTCAAAAATCGCAAATGCTCGACACCATCAAGTCCATTAATAAACAACTTGTAGACAAACTCGACGAGATTCAGTTACCGAAAATCAAACAGTTCTTGGTGAAAACGGGCAATATAGAGAATGATAATGGTTTTAAATGCACCTTTTGTAGATGGTCTGGCAAAAACAAAGCGAGTTTGGGTGCCCATGTCCGCAACTGCAAGAGCAATCCGAAAAATGTCTCTGTTTCTTCTTCTTCGAATGATGTTATCGAGTTCCCTTAGTATGATATACTCAGTTCGGTTCGGTTGTCTCTTGAGTATGGGATTTTAAGGCGTAAGCGTAGCTGAATACGGCAGTTCCCTTTTTTAGTAAAGATCGATTTGTGTCGTGATATCATGAGCCTGATTTGATGGATTCCCATCTGTATATGTCATATATAGATGTATTCTATCACCTGCATTCAATGACTTCGAACTGTTATAAAAATAACCTTCCGTCTGCGTACCGGTAAGCGTTACCGAAAATGACGTATCCGTGACAATTCCAGTCGAGACGGGCGTATATTGAACTAAAAATGTTACCGAGTTCGTCGATCCTGGTGCAATACCGAGTGCACAAGAAATGCCGGATATCAATGTAGGTTGTTGTGCTCTAAAAAATGCGGGTGGAATTCCCGGATCGGGGAAATTATTGTTCGATACTAGTTGAGTCCCTGGCCATAAATATCCACCGGCTTGATTTGTTAACGAGCCTTTTAAACCATAGTATACAACTACCGGATAAGAATATGTCGAAAACCCTTTGTTACCTGCTGTTTTCGAGATCAAGTCGGTTCCGGGTCCCAATTGAATACCCGGCGATGCCAAGTATGTTGGACTTGTTATTGTGGTTGGATTTGTCTGCAATATGTCGGATGCGGTATACGTTTCTCCACTTATCGAGGTAACTGTTCCAATCGTGGTCGCACGCAACTGGATTGACCCCGTGTTGTTCGGATCCGCCGTTTCAATTCCTACATAGGACCCGGTTGAACTCGCATTGGTTGGTTTTGCTACGTATACATTCACGTCTCTTGTTGTGACGATGTTCGTATTTGAAACGAGTATGCCTCTCTTGTTTCCACCTCCATTCGAGTAGACGTTGACGGTTAATCCCTTTATCGAATTGTATGAAAAACTGGCTGGTCCCAAAGTGCCGGTTCCATTGCATTCGATTCCAGTGACGATTGACGTGCCACCTGATGACGCTGTGGAATTGTTCACTGATAAGACAAGTGTTCTGAGTTTTGAATTTGTGGTTGTTGTCCCGCCGAACACGATTCCTTTTAGTGTATAATGTCCTGCGGATGTCAGCAATAATGTTACATCTTCTAATCGGCAATTGTTTCCCATAGTGATTAGAGTGGTGTTCGAGGTTACATTCAGCATCTGTATTGTGCAGGTTTGAGTACTTGTTCCGCGTATGGAGACCCCTGCAGGAATTGTAATTCCAGCGGTTAGATTGTATGTTCCTGGTAAAACATGTATGTGTTGACCGCTCGAAACTGCGGTTATCGCTACTTGAATGGTTAAGAACGATGAACCACCAACGGTTGCTGTCGAATCATTTCCGTAAACAGCGTCTACAGTTGCTATATTTCCGAGTTGGCGAACCGGTCCTTGAATGCCTTGTTCACCCTGGATGCCTTGATCACCTTGATCTCCTTTAAGACCCTGAATACCTTGGATTCCTTGGATGCCCTGGATGCCCTGGATGCCCTGGATGCCTTGAGGTCCAGTTCCTGTACCAGGAGGGCCAGGAGGACCCGTACAACCTTTTGTAATTAATGCCTTAGCTATGTTTTTTTTAATTAATTGGGAAGAAGAATACATATATATTATTATAATAATTTATTTTTTTATTTTACATTCTTACAAAAAAAGGCTTCAATTTCGCGTGTGTTTTCATACCCAACATAACGTTTAGGTTAAATCACATGTACGTTTTTCATTAATCTCTCCAAAAATTTATTTTCATTCATATCTTCCGTCATGTATATGTTAACGATTTCCGCAGGGGAGTAAAATCGATTGTTGATCTTTTCCATCACGTCTTCGTCAATTTGCGTACCAAAAAAGTGATGATGCATCTCTTTCAATGTATTTCGCGTTGCATAGGATAACTCGAGAGAAATATCAATACGCCCAGGACGCTTGATCGCCGGATCCAGTTTGTCATAGTGATTCGACGATAAAATCATTATCCTTCCGGGCGTCTCTCGAATTCCATCCCAAAGGTTGAGTAAATCATCGAGAGTTAGTGGATCATCAATTTTTATTTTGGACACCTCCATCGACTTTTCGGTCACTTCCGTTATTTGTGGCAAGAGAATTTGAGGTTCATGTTTTCTGAACTCTCTCGCCAAAACAATGTCGCCTATACAATCGATGTCTTCGAAAACGATAATCTTCTTCTCAAATGTTATCCCCGTTTTCTCATTGTTAACATTGTAGCGTTGCTCAAAAAATATGCTGTCAAGTTGTTTCTTCGATTTTATTAGCTTGAGTGAAATCGTTACGATATGTCTTCCTGTAAAGTTCGATAGTGCCTTAATGAAAGACGTTTTACCGGTGCCAGGAGGTCCATAAATACCAATACCCATCGAATAGGGAATGCCCTTTTCGTAATACCATTTTTTGTTTTGAGTGAAAAAACGAATCTTTTCAAGAACGCAATGTTTCTTCTCGAAAAAGATATTATTGAAACTGCGTGTACTCTCAAAAACTGTTTCGTCCCAACGTTCGCAGCTGTTATCTTCGAATGTGACGTTTGTAAGGGTATAAATGAATCGCTTTGTCTTCCTTGACTTTTCCAAGTTCGAGAGGTAAGTATGTGTGATATTGTCAATAAACATCTTGATGATCTCGATGTTGCTTTTGTACGAATATAGTTCAATGACAATGTTTGATACTTTACTAACCGTGCGGTTTTCTTTGCTATCGCCAGACGAAGATTCGTCTTTTATGTAAGTGTATGCATATATCTGGAGTTCATCGGAAATCAAAAACTTGTCTTTCTGGTTTACCATGTATATACTCGTGTCCGTTTTTTCAATCGCGTGCTCCTTGATAGAATGGATCGTCGGGTTCGTATTGGTCGTTCCTATAATATGTTCCCAAATTGCCTTGAATCGATCGCTAAAAACACTGGTTTGTTTCAATTCGCCGCAATATAATGCAGTGCCATATGTTATCTTTCCCTCGAACTCGATCGAATTCTTTTTACGGAAGGTGTGAAGAAGGAACTCGTAGTTCAATAAACTTGCAAGGTCCATGTCTTCCATCTTATAAGACAAGTGTTTTGTAAAGTAGTTTGCAATCGACAACATTATTGTGAAAAAAATCATGTTGAGAATGGAACTGTCTTTGGCTTTCAATTTATCCAAGAGAAGGATTGATGATGTTGGGTCGGTTTGCATTTTTTTTTGCTTTCAAATATTTTTATGATAAAGCATCAAAAATGTTCGCATTTTCTCTCTTCCAATTTTTATTATTTTAATGAAAAAGGGGCTTAAAGAATGAATCCCAATATATATTGTGCCTCTTTAGCTCAGTGGTAGAGCATTTCACTTGTAATGAAAAGGTCTTGGGTTCAATCCCCAAAGGAGGCTTCAAAGGAACCTTACTGTTTATAAAGGTTTATATTTTATTCACGTCAACAAAATATAAAACGCTATAGAGAATCATCATAAATATACTACTATGATATTCTTTTCAAGAACCATGTTTGCCTCGAAAGACCGAGAGACAAATCGATTAATTTGCGAAACTGTCTCTTCTGTTGACGAATATGAACAGATTTGCAAAACCACGCAATCTTGTTATGAAGTGATTCCATTTGATGTCCCGGTTTCTCTCTACGCCGACATTGACTGCAAGCATCCATTTGGAGAATGTGTGTTTGACCAAGATCATACTCAAATCTTTATTGATTATGCAGAGCGTGCAATTGCATGCAATCTCTCGATCAAACCGCGGTTTGCAATTGCTGTTTCAAGTTGTCCGGATTATACCAATTGTGATAATAAACGATACATGTGTCATAGCATTCATGTGCACGTGACCAATGTGAAAATGCTGAAATCGGATCAAAAACTGTTTTGGAAACGCATGAATGAGTTCATGAACACGAACCCGGATTTCAAAGACTGGAACGAATACATTGAAATCAAGAGTGGCAAGTTTTTTGATGAAGCGGTTTACAACAATGATCGCATGTTGCGGTCCGTCCATTCCTCGAAACCAAAAGAGACACGACCTCTTGTACTTGTGAAGGGAACATTTCGAGATACAGTCGTTTCCCTCGGTGATTCGGAAGCAGTGACTTTAGTAGAAGACAAAGATGTGAAAGAGAAAGAGAAAGAGAAAGAGAAAGAGGATCCAACCTACGCACTCATTGAAGAACTCGCTGAGATTATCGACGACCGATTTATCTGCATACCTGGCTGTTATAATGATTGGCGAAACATTGTATGGGCTCTCAAAAGCGAATCAAATCTTTACAAGACAATCGCCATGAGGTTATCGAAACGTGACTTGAAGTTCTACGACAATTTGCGTTTCCATCAATTGTGGGATTCATATAAAACAGGGTTCTTAACCATCTCAACGTTCTATCATTACGCCAAGCTCAGCAACGAACCCTTGTTCAGACAAATCATGGCAAAATATCAACCGCCGCTTTTCATCTCCGTCGAGAATCTTCACGACATTTTCAAATGTGCCGAGGTGATCTCCGCCACTTTGAAAACCACCTTGATTCTATGCAAAGAAAGATGGTGGGTTCTCAACGAGAAACAGTTATGGCGTGAGATCAAAGAACCCATCTTCTACATTGTTCAAGAGATACGCAAGTACATTGATTATTCGCAAAACAAGATTTCTCTCGAAATCAAACTCGCGGTTGATGCTGAGAAAGATCGCCTCATTCAAGTAGGCAAAGAATATTTAAAATGCTACGAGAAAATCAACCAAGCTTCTTACGCCTCCATTTGCAAACAGTTTTTGCGGAAACACTTGGTGGATGATTCATTCGAAAACAAACTCGACAAAAACAGCGGATTCCTCGCGTTTCAAAACGGTGTCCTCGATTTGCAAACGGGGACCTTTCGCCATGGTATTCAATGGGATGACTTCTTGTCGGACACCATCCAGTATGATTGGACACCCCACGATCCCGCGAAAATGCAGTATCTGAAACAGGTTCTTCTGAAAATCCTCAATAACAACGCGGAACATCTGGATTATTATTTGTCTGTGATTGCCTTTTCATTCATCGGGAGACCCCATTTGGACAAATCGATTTATTTCATGATCGACGGGACCAGCAATGGGCGTGGTGACAACGGAAAGACCTTCTTTTTCGACATTTTGGACTCGCTGATGCCCTGTTATGTCTATAAAAGCAAGGGATCTCTCTTAGAAGAAGGCAACGCCAAACTCCACAAACAACTCTGTATGACAAAGGGGAAACGACTTGTCTGGTTGGATGAATTTTCAAAAACGAAAAAGACAAACCCAGTGCTGTTGAAAGAGATCGCGGACGGCAAAACGATCGAAAATGAAGTCATGTTCGGAACCAGCGATAAGATTCAGATCCTCTACAAGATGTTCATTTTGAGTAATCATATACCGAAAGTCGACCCCAACGAAGAAGCAGTGTACAATCGTTATAAACAGGTCTCGTTCGGATCCCATTTTGACCGGACAGGCACCCGTAAATCGGAAACCCCCGCCGAGTTATTGTTTATTGCGGATCCTGGGTTAAGCGACACGATCAAGAATGAATATTATAACGAGGTGTTTGGTATCATTTGCGAATATGCACAAAAATATTTTGTCGACGGCGGGTTACGCATCCCTTTGCAGTTCCTCAATGACGCGAAAGAGACAAAGAACAAGAATGATGAGTTCGTTCTCTGGTTTTCCGACAACTGTATCCAGGATTTGTCGGGGCGAATCTCATTGGATGTCATGTGCGAGATGTCCAGTTTTCAAAAGGACTTTATTAAGGACGGTATGAAACGCATGGGATTCAAATATAACAAGGATTTGAAAGGGGTGGGGAAAGACAAGTTTGGAAAGTTTTACAAAGGGGGATTTGAAGGATGTTCCCTATAAAGGGAACTGCCGTATTCAGCTACGCTTACGCCTTTAAATCCCATGCTTAAAAGGAGGGATCAAAAGGAGGGATCAAAAGGAGGGATCAAAAGGGAACTATGTTCCCTTTATAAATGTGGCCATTTCCGAGTACTTCACGTCTCTCGCTAAACGTGTTTTAAAAATCTTGTCTCTATTATCGCTAACCTCTTTGCCGTCGATTGTAAAGGTGTTTACGCTGACACCTGATTTTTCGAATATCTTTGTTCTCAAATCACCGATTGTGTCATTTTCGGAAACCTCAACTGTAATCCATTTAGCGGATGGCAATTCTACATAAAAATCATAGTCATTTGACATTATTTTTATATATTTATATCAAATAATAATGGACGATTTTCCGATCACATTTTCTTCGTGTACAGTTACTATTGAATCTTATTTGAATCCCCATTCGAAACAATATCAAAACATTCTTGTTTTGGACAAAATGCCTTTGGGTCCTCTTTCCACTTTCGTGGTTCGATTCAACCCTCGCAAACTCTCTCCATTTCAGGTGGATGATGATGATGACATGTTCAATCGATGCCATTTTGCGATTCGACGGAACGATCGTTCCTTTTTAACAGTAGATGAGATCCCTTCTCTATTGTCTTATTTGACCTCCAATGGATACACGATCGATTCTCAGTTGACGAAGGTTGTTCAAAAAACAAATCATAATAAACATTTTGTCTGTATATTTTCTAAAACATGAATGAAGAGAAGTTTACAGAAATAGAACTCAAGTTCAAAACATTAGTGGAGTTGATTGATCAATGTTTAAAAGGTGATGCTACCTATGAACCAGAAGTGTTGGATGGAATGTTGGGCAATATTATGGATGCCTTTGCATTAGCATATGAAGATGCAGATGCAGATGTAGATGCTATATCACAGGATGGGTTATCTGATTACGACTCCGACGACTCGGATGTATCCTTTACCGAGTGTGAAAGAGAACATATTAAAAGCCCAGAACACGAAGCATTTTTGAAAAAATACAGTTTGAAACCTTCGGATGAAGAATCACTTTTATTTAAGGAAACCGAGGTATTCAGCGACGCTTACGCCTTATAATCCTTCCTTTAAGGAAGCATGGAACATTTTAGCTCGTCTTGCCGAAATGCTTGTTGCACCTACACCCGCCCCGGGTACATATCGATTAAATATACTTCCTTGACTGTTTTTAATGCTGTCAATTGCGAGAACTCGCCCGTTGCTACTTCCATTATTGTTTGTGCTGTGTTGTCTAACGGATCGAGTGATTGTAAATTTAAGAGTCATCGTTTATATTATATTAAATTAAATTAAATTAAATTAAATTAAGAGTAGCTTTATTATATAAAGAAACCTTAACTCTAAAGGAGGCAGTAAGGCGACGCCGACAGCTTATAAGCTACGCGAAAGTTAGGTCTAAATAAGGAAGGATCATAAGGCGTAAGCGTCGCTGAATACCTTGGTTTCCTTAACCAGTTCTTCAATGGTGATTCGCCTACTCGGATCAATCACCAACATCCGTTTGATTAACCTGCACATGTTTGGCCATCCAGCAAAGATTCGATCAATGGTCCTTTGATTCTCGAGTGAGGATGTTGTTTTCAATAATCGATTGCTTTTACCTTTACTACAGAAATGAGTTACGCTCACTGTGGAACTACGTGTCATATGTGTCGGATAGTATCCGCTTACAATCTCAATTTGATGCAAATGCTCGTTTCTTGCATCAAAACTCTCCAGTTCGTCGTGATAATCGCCTTTAAAATCAAATAAACGAGTCCCTGTATACATCTCGCAAATCAAACAACCGAGTGACCATACGTCGGCTGGATATGACCAGTCTAATTCAAAAATGCTCTCGGGGCATCTGTAGGGCGAGGTCTGAATGGTTAAGGATTTATCGTCGTTGTTATACGTGGATGTTCCGAAATCAATGATTGCAATCTCAGAACAGTTCGGTTTGCGAAACATTATATTTTGTGGTTTGAGATCCGCATGAATGATCTGTTTCGTTTTGAGGAATAGCAGTGCGTCTGCAAGCTGTTTCGTTATCTCGACGATCAATCGATTGGGAATTGCATTTTTGCATATAACGTTATATAGTGATGTGTACAACAACTCGGTAACGAGGTATCGACTTGTTGTTAATTTCGCGTTTTCGATGTGTAACTGTGTAAAACACTCTTGAAACTGTACAAAGAGTTTGTTTCCCTTAACCGCATTCAAAATCCGGATTTCCACCACATCGTCCGGATCATGTACAGTGACTTTGACTGCGTAAGAGTGGCCGTTGTTTCTATCGCGGCATTTGAATACTTTACCGAATGTTCCTTGGGCGAGTGGTGTCGGGTCCAAGACATATTTATCATTGGAGTCACAAACCGTTGGATGAAACCGGGTCCTTTTCCTTTTTGGTTTATCAATACAAAACAAAGAGATAATGTACGCAATGATTGCGATCGTCAGTGCCGTGACTGCATAAATAATACGATTTATATATATCATTTTTGTTTTGGTTTGGGCATATTAAATTTATGACCTCTGTTTGTGCTCGAAAACATATTTGTACACTTTCATAATCAGGATGTCAGGTCGTATTTGAATTGAATCTTTTTCTTCATCTTCATCTTCATCTTCATCTTCATCTTCATCTTCATCTTCGACATAATCATTTGGTAAGACAGATTTAATAACATCGCCAAGTGATTTTGATGTATATTCATATCGCAACCATGGATTCGAATATTGATTGTTCCCGGCAGCGTATATGATAGGCACCAAGTTTTTATAGTCCTCGATGGACATCGTCGCATTGTTCCAATATTTTTTACTGTTTTTAATCGGATGATTGTCCTTCAGGAATTTACAGTTTTCGAGTTGATAACACATTTCTACGAGTAATGGCCCTTTTTGTTTCAGTTCGGTGTATGGACTGTTTCCAAATGCTCCAATGTTTCCAGCGTCGGTACCTATATATTTTATAAAGTCTTTCATATGAAACACCATTTGTGCGATGGTTTCAATGCGAGAGTTTTCAAACTGAAACCACGTGTTTCCTGCAAAGTCGGGGAGAATACTTGTGCCGACTAATAAATCAAACGTCGTATTTTTATTTCCCTGTTGATCAAATATTTCCCCTTTGCCCAGTCGATATTGCGGTTTCTCTGACCAATGTGACGATGGGTACACTTTTGCAGGGCCATAATCGGTGTATTCAACTGGTCGTCCCTGATTTTTAAACTGTTCATAGATGACACCATTGTCTTGCAAAATCACAAAGGCACCTCGCAACACTTGTTCGAATGCTCGCGATTCGATGTTGGTTTTCATAATCAAGATTTTCAAGAACTTATAAATCTGCACGTCTACCGTTTTCTTTGTTCGAGTCATTTTGATGTAGTTCAATAATTCGATTTTCTCTTCTTTGTCTTCTGTTTTAGATATGATTCCGCTGTAAGTGTCGTTTCGTTTTTTTCTGGTTTTCCTTAATGACGATGACATCCATATATATATATATATTATGTGTCGTGATTTTTTTACATAAATGTCTTTGGTATCAAATTCGACGTAATACGCGGCGTACCGAAGATCACCGGTTTTGTGACCTTTCCATCAAACGTGTTCGGCGGACAGTTATTGAAACTCTCCATAATGGGTATGCCATAAAAACTGTGCGGAACCACGTCGGCATATTCGTCCACCTCCACCGTATCTAAAATCGCACACAACTTTCTTTTATTCGCCATGTAATTCGACGAGTTTATAAAAGGTCTCGTGTTCTTAACCATTTTTAGTTTTTTTAACTGAACATAATCGCTAAACGACATGGTATATAACTTAACCATATGGATTAATATTGTATTTTTGCAACATGGTCGCCAATATATTCAGTTTCGCCGGATCAAAACCAACACCGTATGCAGGCATTCCATACAAGTAAATGTAGTAACTGTAAAGCGGGGCCAATTTGAAAGTCTTTGTAATCACGAACTCGCCTTCGGTGGATCCCATCGCCTTGACCTCGTTTTTACCCGAAAGAATATCCTCGATTCTGCGATTTAATAACAAGTTTTGCAAATTCAAATCGGTGTTGTCTGCATTCAGCGTTTTCGAGTGAAGGGCTCCAGTCATCGCGTCGTTTGCCAGCTGCAAGAGTAGGCGTAAGTTTGTATTTGTTTGGGCCGTGATCTCATTCGATACAATGTTGTTGAGCAACAAATACTCCTCCACCGAACTCGGAATCGCCAAATAGTTTCTGTCTGCCATTTTTTTCACATAGTTTAATTGGATGATATCTAGGGCGGTGATGGTGTTGGAATTGAATAACACTGTGCCGCCAGTAGAACCACCACCTCCTGTGGTTCCGCCTCCTGTGGTTCCTCCACCTGTGGTTCCTCCACCACCAGTAGATCCAGATCCAGATCCCAATCCCGCACATTGATCCGTGTTTGCACCCGACCCATACATCGTCTGTGATTTTTGTTGATAGTAATAATTTACTGGATTCAAAATCGATTTTGCACTAAAAACCTGAGAACCCGTAAATAAAGATTTCGCAAACATTATATAAAAAATCAAACATAATTTTATATAAATGGACCTCGACTTAGATATTAATAACTATACCATACTTGATTTGGAAAAGTTCTTTCATATGGAATCCAATCGCAAGTATAGTGCCGCCGACATTGAACTCAAAGAGACGCAACTCCGCGAACTTTTATTGTCCTCTGGACATGTAGATAAAAAGTTTACACGCGACCTATTGTCCTTCTTGGAAACTGCGAAAAGATGGTTGGTCACGGTAAAATGCAAGGCAGAATCGCAGCCTCAGCCTCAGCCTCAGCAGCAGCATCAAACCAATCATAACGTCATCGAGACCGCACCCACCCCCTACATCAACACCTTCAATAGCGAGTATTTTCCAGGAGTCATGAACCCCTTGAAAACCCGTGTTATCAGCAAATATCTGAACATCGACACCCGGTTTCGCGATCGAATGTCCATCACAAACAGTGCTGATTTCTTATTAAACCTCCCTTATAAGTTTCAAAAAGTGGTCTCGATGCAAGTCACTGCGATCGAGTTTCCCGTGTCTTTCTATGGCATCTCCTCCAAGTATGGCAATAACTATTTCTACATCGCCGCTAGACAAATGTTGGACGAGGTCAACTACAAAGAGGATTCGCGAGTTATTATTATCCCCGATGGTAACTACAACGCTACCGATTTTATCGCAACCATCAACAGTAAACTTCAGCTACGAAACGATGATCAATCGTTTATTGACCCAGGCAACCTATTGAACTATGTGCAGTTTCGTTTGGATATCACGCTTACCGGCTCAGGAACTGGCAAGGTGATTGTCGAAACCATTGGTGTATTCGGTGTGATGATCAGATCGATTATATTAGATTTCTCTCGAGACATCAACGGCAATCCCGACAAAACCGACATTACTTCCAAAATTGGCTTGAATATTGGCTTTTTAAAACGCAAATATCAAGGACAAAAACACTATGTGTCCGAGTCGGTCTTGGAACCGGCGAATATCCGTTACCTTTATTTAGCAATAGACGATTTTAACAACAGCGTGAATAATAATTTTGTCTGTGCGTTCAATCATTCCATTTTGAGCCCGAATATTTTAGCAAGAATTCCCATTAAAGGGTCTTATTTTAGTTTGCTCATGGAAAACGACATGGTTCAAACAAGTGAGCCGCGAAAATACTTCGGTCCGGTTGATATCCAAAAACTGCACATTAAAATCTACGACGACCACGGACGGATTTTAGACATCAATAATGGCAACTTCTCCTTTTGCATCCTTTTCAAGATGCTTTATGATTTATAAACAAAAAAAATATAGTTTTGTATTATATAAAACATGTCTTTACCTGACCCTGCCGCTTTAACAACTGACTCTTCTGCAAATACTACACATGCTGATAGTACCTACTCTGGTAACGTATATGCTTTAGGTGCTACCGGAGGTTTCACCATGGAACGTGGCTTCGATGATATCAAGCTCGCACCTTCGTCCGTCCCCGTCAATGTAGATGTCACCAACTCCATCCAAGTGTTGATGGATGTTGCCACTTTCAACTTGAAACTCGGTGTGCGTAAGAACTCTACTAACACTGCTGTTCTCGATTCTAGTTTCGACGAGGTGAACGACTATTTCAAAATGCCCAATAACACTGAGCGAAGTACCATCTCTCTCTCTGCTGCTGAGTTGATTGCTGGCATTCCCAAATCTGCCCAAGTCATTGCCGTTGGCAAATACTCTACTCTTTACTCCAGTTTCCAGTCTTACGTTGCCACCTATTTCGGCTTCGATGGTGGTTTCTCATCTTTGTTTACTGCTGCTTCTGAGTTCGCCATTGATGGAAGTAATAACTTCACTGGTGCCTCTTTCAAGAGACTTCTGAACGGCGAGACCAAGGCTGTTGCCGGTAACTACATCAGTGACCTGTCTGGTAGTATCACCATCAGCAACATCACCCAGCTTCTTAGATACGCCGTCAACGCCAACATTTTTGGCAACAGAACCCCCATCGCGGATCTTGCCCAAAACGCTTCCGGAACCGCGGTTGACCCCGTTGACAAGAATAACTACGGTGTGGAGGACGGCTTTATTGCCGGTGATCTCATCTGGGTTCCTGCTGGCACCACAGTCACTCTTGTGTTGAAGATCGATTCTGAGTCGTTCAATCCTTTGAATAACCAGGGTGTCTCCAATGCCGTCTCGACTGCTCAATCTCAGTCCACCAGTTTCACCTCGACCAACTTCACCATGAACACCCAAGCCACCACTGAACTCATCAAGCGTACTTGCACTGCTCCTCTCTTGATCAAGCTCGTTAACAAGTCCACACTTGATGCTCTTGCTGCTGACGGTCTTTAAACCGTGAATGAACTGAAATAAATCATAATAAAAATGTCTATTCTCTTTATTATAATTATGGTATTATGTATGGTAGTTTACCTTTCGTAGTATACTTTCCTATTTTACATATGAACCCATTCCATATTGTTCCTTCACAAACATCTCCGTTTTCGTATTCTAGTATACCTTCTCCTTTTGGTAATATCTCATCTTTGTCTGTAAACATTACAATTCCTGTATACTTGTCGCCGTTTTCATATGTACAAGTACCTTTGCCCCAGGTTTCTTTTGTTTCACTGTTGTAAATCAATGCTCCCATATATACAAAGGGTTTTACTACAGAACGTGTGATTTTTACAAGCCCATATGGGACTAAGTCATCGTGTTCGAGTATGTTTATATAGTCTCCTTCCTTTTTACACTGGTATGTAGCTGGGGCTGTGGATGGAATAAATATGTATGGTTTGTCTCTTATAACTCGCATCGTTGTCATTTTATCTAACTCATATAAAATTTCTGTTACGTCTTGAAGCGTTTCGAAATATGTTTTCAGATCAAGAACTTCTCTACCATTCGTCCAATTTTTTAATGTGTTTGGGGAAACGAATTGATTACCAGTTTCGTCGCAACGTGATATTAGAGTGACGCTTTCTTTGTCTTTTTTTACAATTTTCCAATAACTATCTTCAAAATATATTCGATAACTCGGGTCGGTTCTTTTTCTATATACGGTTATATTGTTACGCATATCTGGTGTGGGATCGTAGATACCGTTTCCATCTCCTAATGTACTATTGACTGCAATTGGATATACCATAATCAGACATGGTGCTAATGTGGATGTCGTTCCTAATGCGGATGTCGTTGCTAATCCAGATGTCGTTCCTAATCCAGATGTCGTTCCTAATCCGGATGTCGTTCCTAATGTGGATGTTACCCCCGAAAAATCAGGAACTTTCATTGCTGTGGCTTCATCATTAATCGCATTAATTATAACATTTACTTCATTTAATACTACATGTTCGATTGTTTCCTCTCGGTGTTTGATCGTTTCCTCGCGATTTTTGGCATTGTCGTCATATGTATATTCATTCGTATCATCCTTTTCTTCATTACAACTATATTTTTTGAGTGAACATCCGTTATATGACAATTTTATGAATTTTTTATTCGGTGGTTTTGAAGGATCATCAATTATTACTTTTTTTGTAATATATTTTATATAATCAGGCATAGGTGCTGCTGTTGCAGTTTTTGAAGTAGGATTTACTGATATAATTACAGTTTCAATGTTTGGTGGTACAGTTATTGTACTTGTACTTTCATCGAAATTCTCAACAATAATAATTTGTTTCTGTAATCCGTGTGTTTTTTTCTTAATTTCTGCATTCAATGCAATATTATTTATAGGTTTGATAAAGAATGAGTTTGCATTTTCGAGTAGACCAACATTAAATGCCTTTAGACTTATACCCCCTTTCGGATCCCTCGATGGTAAAATCGATGATTTTTTAAAAATATATGCAGTATTATCCAATGCTGTTTCGATTGGCGATTTTGATTTATATACCCAATCGGGTGGTTTTGTACTACCATCAAAATAAACAAATCTATATTTTGGAAGGATTTTCGATTTACTTTTATCAACTATTTTAAATATTCCAGTCAAATATAACTTTAACGGTTCTGCGATTGATCGAAGAGACCTTGATGTCATCATATCTTTTATTTCAACAAGCTTACAACAAAACATACTTTGATACAACACTCGAGCAATACTATTGAAGGCGTCGAATAAACTCATTTGTGTTGTTTGATCACTGGTTTTATATGTGTTCGAAAAATCAATGTGCGTATTGCCCATCTCAGTACCAAACTGATAGATCACTTCAATCAATGGTATATCTTTATCAATCTTGCCTCGCCGTATTAAATATGGTTCTAGTTTATCATACAAATAGTAATCGGCCATAAAATTGACCCGCATTGAAAATATTTGTTGTCTTATTTTATCCACAAACGTACTATCGGTCGATGATAATATTATTAAACCAAATGTTGCTAAAGTAACAATTTTATCATAGTCTAATTCACTATTATCATTCGTATATGTCTCGAGAATACCATGTATTATTTGTGATAATGATGACATTATATATAATACACCAGCAAAGATTTATACCTTTACCGAGTGATTTTGAATCGTCTTTGAGTGACTGATCTGCCTTTTCTTTTTCTTGATCCGCCCTTTTTGCTTGATGATTTGGATTTGGATTTGAACATTGCTTCTGCTTTCTCGTTTGCATCTGCTTGTTTTTGTAATTTTTCCAACGCTTTTCTTACTCGTCTCTCATCTTTTGTTTCTACAGGCGCAGACGATGAGTTGTTCGCCGCATGTGACAATGGGTTGGTGTTTGAATTCCAAAAATATAACTCTTTTCCTATCCACAATGTCAAATCAAAAACAGCGTGTGCACCCACATGTAGTTGTATCTGACTAGTATAGCTTAAAGTCTTGATGAAATTGAAATTAGACAACATACAAATCAACCCAATTCTTATCAATTTAACGCTGCCGTCCCAGGTATTGTTTGTTGAACCGAAATATGTTGTTACTTCTTTCCACTGATCTTTATTTATTTGATTTGATTTGTCTTTTAAAATCGATATGATTTTCGGTCTTTGTTCGTTAATGAATTCGCTTCCTGATTCCCATAGGAATGAACCACCTTTTATTTCTAAATCACTACGATCTACCATTTTTTGAAAATCGTCGTAGCGTTGGATTTCTTTCTTTATTAGTTCGAGTACGCTTTCACGAATGTTTTTCGGAAAGTTATAAATAATGTACGCACAACTGTCAATACCAAGCGTAAATAGTGCTTTTGTAATCAGTTTTGCAATTTGATTATATACTCTTGATATTGCGTCACGAACAATTCGATTTTTGCCGTTGAGTTTTTCTTCAATATTTGCAATGACGCGTCCGTTTAATTGTAAATATTCATCTTCTGGTGTCATCTTTTATAATAACTATATACATTTTATTTTTTATGGTGGCTCTCACTTTCGCTTTCACTTTCGCTTTCGCTCTTGCTCTTGCTCTTGCTCTTGCTCTTGCTCTTGCTCTTGCTTATCTTTTTGTTTTCGCTTTGTTTTTTCTTTATGTCATATGTATACCTCCAGTTTTCGTCTCCTTCCTCAACAAATCTGGGTCTTCTACCAAGTACCTCATCGACTGAATTGTTGGATGCACTTGGTGCTATTCCGGATTTCTCCATGGCTTTCAACTCATTTTTTTTATATAACGCACGGAAATTTTCTGTCGATTTTTTTAATTTTTCCAACTTTTGTAAATGTGTATTCAAAATGAGTTGTCTTCTTTTATGGTTCACAAACAATTCATTGTCGAGTTTAATGTTTTCTTCCAAATTTCCAAGCGTTCTCGTGTATAAATAATATAATATGAATATCGTAACCGAGGTCGTCATTACTATTACACCGGTTTGTCCTGTTGCGAGTGCGAACAGTTTTTTTACGGTTTCTACTGAAAAAATCTTGCTTTGATTCACTACATCTGTAGCCCCCATAGTACACATAGGTTGTTGTTTATCCTTCCACAATTTAGTATACTCCTCATTTCCTGTTAATTTTGATGTTGACGCACTCTTCATAAAGTCAGCATAGCTAGGATTTTGACTCGTCGTGGACGCTGTATTATTCAAATGATCTTTACCGAAGTCTGGATTCACGCTGGTTGTTTTATCCGCTGCTGCTGCTGCTGCTGATGCTGCTGCTGCTGCTGCTCCGTCCTCTATTGTTATTTTGGAATCCGCATCAAACAAGCCTTTCTTTGCCCAATTGTAAAATGAAGTTGTGTTTGAAGTAACTAAATGGCCTAACATACCTCTTTCACTTTCACTAATCTGATTGCCACTCAAAATCGTTGTAAACTCAAAAAAAACTGTACTTTGTATATATGAAGTTATTGTTGCAGGTAAAACATATGTAATCAAATCGGTCGTTTCATCCCAAAATGATGAATTCTTGTCCAATGGTTTATTAATTACTCGATCAAATGCCATCTGAATGGCTTTTAATGCAATAAAAAATTGTTGAAGCGACCAACCGTCCAACTTAAAATATCTTGGAAGTACAACCTGAGCAGCCAAACTCAGCATTTTGATCGACCCTCCTTTCATTTTCTTCATCGTTTTTTTTCGTTTTGCACACTGTTGTGTTTGATTATCATATATTTTTGCATATTTGTGTGCGATTTTAATCTGTTTTAAAACATCATCGTTGAATCCAAACACTTGTTTGAAATTCGCCAATGTTTTCCTATCATCTTCGGTTTCATGGTTCTTTTGTGTCCTTCTCTTCTTCTGATGATTCATAATGATATAAATAATAGGGATATATAAATGTTAAATGAACGAAGATCAACTCTTGATTTTAAAGCATATCAATAATGGAGAGAATGTTGTGGTAAATGCAGTCGCTGGTTCTGGGAAATCAACCACCGTCCTTTCCATCGCAAACGCAAACGACGCATTGATCATGATTCAGTTCACTTATAACTCCATGTTGCGAATCGAAATCAAGCAAAAAATGAAACACCTAAATATATCAAATCTAGAGGTGCACACTTACCATAGTCTGGCGGTGAAATACTACGACGCGTCTGCGTATACGGATACCGGGTTGCGGCATATATTGGCAAAGAACACGAAACCACGCAAAGCTCTCCCGAAAAAAAACCTTGTGGTACTGGACGAGACACAAGACATGACCTTTCTTTATTACAGCCTGATTGTGAAGTATACCATGGACATGGGACATCCGTTCCAACTCTTGATCTTGGGAGATTATATGCAAGGGATCTACGAGTTCAAAGGAGCGGATACGCGGTTTCTCACATTGGCGGAAAAGTTTTGGTGTCACCATGGCCTACTAAAATCGAAGAAATTCCACAACTGTTCGCTCAGCACCTCCTACCGAATCACGAATCAGATGTCCAGTTTTATCAACGAGGCCTTGATCGGCGAGACAAGGGTGCTCGCGTGCAGAGACGGCAAACACCCCGTCTATTATCTACGCAACACTCGTCGGAATCTGGAAAACGCGGTAGTGTTTCACATCAAGAAGTTGTTGGCCGAGGGTGCGTCTCCGAGCGACATATTCATCTTGGGTGCCTCCGTCAAGGGTCCAAACAGCCAAATCCGGAAGATCGAGAATGTATTGGTGAGCCACAATATCCCGTGTCACGTCCCGATGTTCGATACCGACGCGATCGACAATAAAGTCATCGAAAACAAGATCGTGTTCTGCACATTTCATAGTGCCAAGGGCAGAGAAAGAAAATACGTGTTTGTCACTGGGTTTGACAATGGATACATGACATTTTACTGTGCGGACTTGCCTCAAGACAAATGTCCGAACCCCATTTATGTAGGGGCAACGCGTGCAACCGAGGCATTGTTTTTGTTGGAGAAGACCGATTTTAGCACAGACCGGCCGATGAGTTTTCTGAAAAAGACCCAGTTCGAGATCAAGAAGATGAAAGGTGTGGAGTTCAAAGGGATGCCTTACTATCCGAATGGCGGAGCAGAGGAAGGAAAACAGGAGGAGGAAGAGGACGAAATAAAACACTATGTGACGCCGACCGATTTGATCAAGTTCATTCCCGAGTCGGTACTGGAAGAGATTACACCGTACATGAAACAGATGTTTCGCGTGGTACAAAAGAAGGGGACAGAGATCGACATCCCCACCATGATCGAGACAGACAAGGGATATTTTGAAGAGATCAGCGATCTAAACGGGTTGGCGATTCCGGCCATCTACTGCGACTATTTGAGCAACAAATGGGAAGAAGGTGCTACAAACGTGCTTTATCAAACAGTGTTACTGATATTGGATGAAATGAAGGACCACGAGCACTCCTACTTGAAGGAGATGGCGTCACGATTGCCTGCGAAATTCTCTACACCTGCCGAGTACCTGTTTTTATCGAACGTTTATACGGCCTTTCAAGAGAAGCTGTATTTTAAACTGAGACAGATCGGCGAACACGAATACAACTGGATCAGCGACGAGATCTTGGAGCGGTCGAAAGCACGTCTCGACAAGACAATCGGGAAAGAGTGCGAAGAAAGCAAACCAATCATCGAGAAAACGATTATTCATCGGTCGCAAGAACTGGAGCATGACCTGATTGATGACTATTTGGAAAGATATTTTGCAGACAATGTGCGGTTTCGTTTCACTGCCAGGACGGATTTGATCACCTCAAAGACGGTTTGGGAAATCAAATGTGTGAAGGAACTGACGATGGACCATCAATTGCAAGTGATCATTTATGCGTGGTTGTATCAGATGCTGGGTTATCCAGAGAAGAGTTTTAAACTGTTTAATATCCGAACAAATGAGGTTCAAGAGTTAAACGCGACGAGAGAAGAGTTGGATTTCGTGGTCATCTCTCTTTTGCAAGGCAAATACCAAAAGATGGAAAAAAAGACGGACGAACAGTTTTTGAAAGAGAATCTTCGAATCTTAGTCTAGTCTGATTTTTTTTTTATATGATGTTTGGTAATCGGAATCCCTTGTTGCTCCAGCTTTCAGAGACAGTTGAATAATCGATGGAATGAATATTATTTGACAAGACTTTGATTTTTAAACAATCGACCTCTTCTGGTGTCATACCGGAGGCTAGCACAGCATCCAAAATCAATTGGAAACCCTCGGTGATACACGACGTCGAGCGATGTAATGGGGTTGATATCATGCGGTCAACCATTTCACTAAAAGTGCAATTCGCGAGATCGACCATTTCAGGTTTGTTTCCCAAAACAATCACTTGTGGACCGAACTTCGACTTAGATGCAATGATACATCCGAGTCCGATCGCGTCATAGAGCGGCTTGGAACCATTTTCATACATGGACTCGGATACGTCAACCATCGAAATATAATAGTCGGTGTGGTTTTCGAATTTATGTTCAATGTATGCTGGCCAATGCAAATTCATCGCGTCGAGTTCTTCCGTTTTGTCATCCTGTTTTGACAAGCGAACAATGTGTTTCACGAGTTTCCAAATGGGAACATCGTAACTATATTTTTTTTCGGTGATTCGAGCCAATTTCTCCTTGTAAAATGCGTCCCACTTACACTTTTTTAAAAAGGTCTCTTTGCCATGATACAATTGGCTGGTAGTCAATTGATGGGGGTTGATCTCCGACCACTCGTTCGCACACTGTTTGATTTCGAGTGTATCCAATTCTTTGTTCAAGTTGCTGATCATTTTTCGATACATCATTTTACACTTGCGTTCGGCAGCGGAGATCGCCTCTTGCGTTTTCGCCGAGGTCATAATGACTTTATAGTCATCGTCCATGTAAACCCACATGGATACTAAGATATTGAACAACCATTTGCGGCCTTTGGATTCCCTCGGCACCCATTTCGCAGCATACGAGATATAATCACGTGCGATTGGTCGCGGAGAAGTGACCGGGTTCCACGCCTTGATGGTCTCTTTCCATATCCGGTTGTCCTTGATGAGCTGGTTATTGTACAAGCCAATAATCGGTTTGATGATCGAGTAATTGGTAGAATGTTTCGCAACGAACTCACAGTAGCTTCGCACGTCTCTCCAAGATCCGATTTTTTGCTCTACAATCATGTAGAGAGTAAACACCGCCTTCATGGCAAACTTCTGTTGTAATGTGAACAAGTAGGTGTATGTCAAGTCGCGTAACCCGCGTCCGCCGTTGATGTCTCTTGTATACATGATTGCCTCGATGATGTTTTCCATGTAATGGATCGAGTCTGGGTCGTCAAGAACTGCATTCAGCTTTTCGTTGATGGGATTGTCTGTTTGCAACTCGTGGAACTTTATATATTCAATCTGTTCGAGTATTTGTGTTGTCATTTTTTTGTTTCTCTTGTGATAATAATATTTATAATGTATATATATTATTTTTTTTAATTATTGTTATAAAATCTTCGTGTATGTTTTTTAGAAGAGAAGACCACATTTTTCTTGATCGACTTGCTGCTGTTGCTATTGGTTTGTTTTAAACTCGACTTTTGCTTGAAAACGAAAAACAGAGAATTGATCGGGTGGAATATGAAGACGGAGTTTGAAAACTGCACATCCGAGACAAACGGAAACGTTTTGAAAAAAGTGGTCTTTGCCGGATCCAGCGAGTTTATGTTTTCGGGTTCCAGGTCGACATGGAACATGGAGAGTTCCTGAAACGTAAAATGCACGTTTTCACTTTTTTTGTGGTTGTCGATAATGTTTAAAATGGTTGCTTCGGATATCAGTTGTTGTGGTTGTTGTTGCTCTTGCTCTTGCTCTTGCTCGAATATATGTTTTTTTGTTTCGACTCGTAGAATGGTGTCATTTGCACCGACGTAACAAAAATGCAGCTTCACATATTTCAGCGGTTCTCTTTTATGATTGATTTGCATATTTAATAGCTTGTTTTGTTCTTCGACCCAAGCGTCTCCCATTGTGTGTCTGTTTATACATTTAATTTTTATATCTTATTTCGGAAGTTTTACATTCCATTGGCGATGATACGGTGCTTTACTTGAACAAAAATCGAATACATCCGACAACAATGGATTATTCAAACAGGTTTGGTGTGTATGTTGGGGTCGCACAGAGAATCTCGGTGTTGGCATTGACTGTCTCGAATGGACTGTCGGAACTCGGATCGGACCTTCAAATGTGTTTGCCGGACAAGTGGTGATGCCTCCAATCTTAATATTATTCAGCGTCAACGGTTTCGCGACTCCATTCCCATAAGTGGATGTCGAACAATTCGCGACTTTTAGACTCAAATTATGCAAATAATTCTCGTAAGACACTTGTGGAATGTTTACCGTGCTGTTTGTGTTGACGTGATAGTTTTTCAATATCTTGGTTTTTTTCAATGAAATATAATCGCTGGATGACATATATAATATATAATATATAAATATAAATATAAAGACGATGCAATAATATAATATGTCTCTAAACCGCGTTAACTCCAAAAATATATTAAAAAAAACACACATAAAACAGTAGATTTTTTTTACTAGAGACAGCAAAAACCCGGGTATTCTTTTGTTCATAAACAAAACACTCGACAGGTTAAGGTTAACGAAACCCATGGGTTTCCTTAAGATCCTTCCTTTTGAGATTAAGGATCAAAATATATTTTAAAAACAATACTATTTATTTTTAAAATGAAAGAGAAGGAGTAAGCCATATAAGGAAACCATGGGTTTCCTTAACCTTAATCATATTTTATGAGATATTCCTTATATTCGTTTTCAAGTTGCTGCTTGATGCTCGAGTAATTCGTGGTTTTGAGTTGATCTCTGATTTTTTTCTTTTTGTCTGTCAGTTGCTTCATCCGATTCGTGTCGTCGTTGCGTTCAATCTCACTCTGCACAGTTTTGTACCGCAAAATCAACGTGTTTTGTTCAATCTCGACATTATGAATGCTTTGAAAGATGTTGATTGTGCTGATTACCGGAACCATTTTTCGAATGGAATAGGGTATTTTAATTGAATCATCATCTTCTTTGAAGTTGTACAACCTGTTTTCGATCTCTCGCGTCTTGTTATAAAACACCACCTGTTTGTCTGACATATACACAAACTTGGCCAAAAACGTTTCTACATCGACGTGCAGTTTTGCATATTTAATTGAAATCATTTTGTATTGGTGGTGGTTTATCTCGAAGTTACACATTTTTGATAGACAAATGATAGTCATCAGTATAATACTCAAGGAGCTTGATGCATATGGGTTGCTGTCTGTTAAAAACGGTAAAACAATCAAAGTACTTGTCAGCGTGAATGATGAGAGGGTTAAGAGTGTCGCATAGATTCGGTTGTCTCGACTTGCTAAATTGAAAACATTTCTTTTGCATTTTAAATAGAGACATAACAGATGCAGCTCGTTCTCTTCGGTTTTGGTTTTGAATAACATTTTTTTACATCGAATCTCGTCGTCATTTCCTGATCCGGAGTCGGATCCAGAACCAGATCCTGTCTCGAGTTCGTTTAATTTTTTTATATACTGGTCATCATGATCTTCAATCGATATGTCGTAAGAAGATATGGATGACATATGTGTTTATATATATATATATATATATATAAATATATAATACAATCAAAAATAAAATGTCGTCGGCGTCGCATACGCATACGCATACGCATACGCATACGCTTCGTCGTACCAAAATATTGGAAAAACTGCGTATCCAACCTCGTAGCCATTATTTGATGACTACCCGATTCAAGAATGATAACCATTCCGAAATGTTAGCATACTGTGCCAAACGAGGTGTCAAATGCGTATATAGCGGATTCACACCCATATCAGACAAGGTTCCGTCCAATGTAATCATGTTTATGCTGGAAATGAATAATGACCAAAATAAAATCGTCGGCGTCGGAATGCTGCGGAACAATCTGTCTGAGAAAAGACATAACATCTATAGTGAAGAAGTATACAACGCATACACATATCTCGGCAGTCACCGAATTGATCGAAAAGACTTGACAGAAGAAGAAGAAGACATCATGACGGCACTCGACGTTTTGTGTTTTCAAGGGAAAGGGCATCTGAAAAGGTGCAGAGGTATCACATTTTTCCCACTTGACATGTTGGAAAAATGTAAAAAAAAACTCGATTTAACCGAATTTATTCGCAAAATGTTCATTACGCGAATTAGAAAATAAATAAAACATATATATAATTTATAACGACGACTATGGATGGTAATTATGATATAAATAGTTACTCAGATGAAGACTGTTTTACGATTTTAAATTTAAATAATCCAAGTGACCGCGAATTAGAGATGTCAATTTTGGAGTTTATGGACAAGTATCAAGACAAATCGAAACGTCTTTATCATTTTTTCGAGTCAATGTATGATCGGTTTTTTGATGGAGGCAGCGTTGAGGACGAGAGTAGTGAAGTTAAAAACGTTGAAGTTGAAGGTTTCGTCGGAAGAGAAGTTGAAGGTTTCGTCGGAAGAGAAATCACAATCAACGAAGTGACTCCCGTCAAAAAAGATGATGTCCAGCAAGTGACACAAACCGACTACGTGAAAGACAAGTTCAAGCTGAACCCAGTCAAGCGAAACACGATTTTCAAAATGATCTCGGTCGACAGTCAATTCCGCGAAGACGCGTCGACCACGAATGCGTCCAGTTTTACCATGAATCTCTCGGAATCCATTGACAATGTGATTTCGATGAAACTGTATTCGGTACAGATACCGTACACGTGGTACACGATTAACAGCACCTTCGGAAGCAACTTCTTTTATCTTAAGGGAAACAGCCCTGGAATCGATAATGGTGACCACGACATCAAAATTGAGATTCCCAGTGGTAACTACACACCGCCTCAGTTTGCAGAGACGATCCAAGGGTTGTTCAACCTTTATAAAACAGGATCGAAGGATCTCAGCTTCGGTGACACCAGCATTTCATACAATACAAATAATACAAAGATCTTGTTTGAATTTGATTTGAAAAAAAAATATAATGAGACCGATTATCAACTGTATTTTCCGAATTGGTCTTCACCCAATGTCGAAGGGTCAGCCAAGGCTCTCACCATTCCAAGTTTTTTGGGGTACAACCACAACTATTATTTTCCATACATTGCATACTCGGCTCGCTTTAAACCCGAAATCGATACAAATCTCACAATTTACGAGTTGAGAACGCAGGATACACTGGACTCTTCCTCTAATAACTACTTTACCATCTATCGATATATCGGAACCAGTCTATTGCAAAGGACACGCATTATTGACACGATTCGCATTCCATTTAACAAGTCGAATCGAAGTTATGCACGCGTTGAGTTAGAAGAAGATATAAATGCACAACTACGGTCAAACAGTTTATTAGACCCACTATTGTCTCGATTCACCCGCGTAAATCTCAATGCGACAAACTCTTACTTCGAAATCGCAGTAAAACTCGATCGCAACAAAACAGAACACGTTGACAACTCAAAACTCGCGATTGAGTTTCCAGTTGAAACTAGTACAGGTAGTAATCATATTTGGACTGGGAAAGGTTCTTGCTTTGAGTTTAAACAAGACATTATCGAACTGAATGAGGTCGTTTCTGAAACCGAGACCTTGTTAACAAACTATATATTCGATATATCTGCAAATATTCGAATCGAGTGTACGAAGCCTGGATATGATGTGGAGGAAAACACGCGAACGATAACGGTTCCGAGCTCCAATAATCCAGATGGATATCTATTATCCGAATATACCGCCGCGATTAATGCCGCAATCCAGACATTGAACTCAACAACTATCATCCCAGGCGTGCTGAATAATGGTGAATTCAATCTTCCGAACACTCAATTCTATATCAATGCGAATGATTATACATCATTTGATTTTGATATTATACGCGTATTCACTCAGCAAGATTATGTCGTTGATTTTACTTCCTGTTTTCTGAGTAGTTTCCCATTCAGTTTTAATAGTAGCATTAGCGATTTGACAAACAACGATTTTACAAGGACTATACCATTTAGTTCCGTCCAATCTATCAATATTAACTCGGACAATAATATAATTGTATTACGACCGAAAGAGAACAGTGGCAATAAGAATGCAGATCCGATCGAGTTACGCTTTACTATCGGCACATACAACACGTTGACTAAATTGATAACTCAAATCAATACCGATTTCGGCAACTTCATTGGCGAAGATCCAGGGGATCAAATCATGAATGGATCTGTAATTTCATTTTCGAATTCCACCATTTCATTGCTTTTCAACATACGAAAAGTGTTGACCGAAAATGATTATAAAGTGACATTTCTCGATAACACGTGGAGTGATGATTTATATTTTGACACTTCGTACAACTTACTAAATTTTGGTATAGGAGAGAAATCTTCCATCTCTGGGTCAACGAAGGTTTTTCCCAACATAATCCCATTGACTTCGACGAACAATAAGTTCGTCTTTAAACCGTATATTAATGGGGTCGCGGATCCCGGAGGTGCAAACGACATCGTATTTGAGGTTGATACAGGCGACTACAGTAGAAAGCAGTTGAAGGACAAAATCCAAACCTTGTTTAATAATAATCCCTTAACCACCGGATCGACAATCACGTTTGTCACGAATCTGAATGAGGAATATACAAACATTCGCATGAATATCAACAAGACTTTTTATTCTGAAGACTACAAACTGGTGTTTTATGATCCCATAAGCTTCGTCGCGTGCAACGTCGGAGTTGTTCAAAATGTCACGTGGGATTCCACACTTGGGTGGATACTCGGGTTTCATAGCTATACCGAATACTCGTTGCGTGATTTGATTACGACGGATTTAAACCTTTATCCGAGCAATCTTTATTCGGATTCGGCAGGGGTCTATATAAATTCTTCGAGCACGGATAAAAAAATCGCGATCCAAGGCGACTCCGCTCTGATCACCACTCTCTACAACTATTTGTTAGTGGTCTTGGACGATTTTATTCAAAATCATGTGAATGCCGGTCTCATCACCATCACATCCTTAGAAAATGACATTGCATTACCTACATATGCGTCTCGACTCGCTTTCCAGTGTGACCCCATCACTGGACAAAGAGTGGCCGTTTCTGCTACCAACAGTTTGAATACAAATCTCAGTGCCAAGCAACTGTATGCTGCGAATCAAATCTTGGAAGACAAGCGAACCAAGGCCAAGAGCTATGCAGCGGGACCATATTTGAAAGATGTGTTTGCACTCATTCCTTTGAAGCTTACTGGAATGACCTTTGGTCAAACCTACATGGAGTTTGGCGGCACCTTGCAAAACCAGGACCGCAAATATTTTGGACCAGTACGCATCCAAAAACTGTCCGTCAAACTGATGAACGACAAGGGAAGTGTGGTCAATCTCAATGGGGCGAACTGGAGTTTTTGTGTGATTTGCGAGATTTTGAATCGTTCGGAGGAATAATCCTCTGTATTTAATTTATATATAAATGTCAATCGCAACTCTGAAAAAGAAATCACAGGCTCTTTACAATAACTTGAGCGTCGGTCAAAACCAGTTCTCGATCAATGGTACCACTCGAAGTCAAGGCTATATCGGGCAAACCTCTCTTTCACGATCGCTGATCCATACTCCGCACAAGGGCAGCGTGGCGAGAGGGATCGGGTTGACCAACAATATCGACATCAAGGCTTCCGAGACATTTAGTTTAGAAGATAATACAGTTGTGAAAAAGTCCACGTTGAGCACTCGAGGGATGTTAGCGACGAAGCATCGATGGATCAATCGGCCTTTTCCCAACACGGTTGTCAAGGCGGACGGTGGTAGGATCATCAATGATCAAACTGACTACATCACCCGTCTCAAAAAGAAGACGCTCACTGAGATTGCTTCTTATTGTCCAACCTCCGATGCTGTTGTTGGTAAAAAAACGTGTTCGACCACAATGCGAACAGCCACTGGGTTGCCCATTTTCACAAAACCGAAACTGACTTGCACCACTTCAAAAGATTTGACCACTCTCTCTCACGCAAACTACATATTAACCTTACAGGACAAATGTGCATTGCAAGATAATTATAAATTTGTTTCACCAATTCAAAGAACACCGCTTATCGGTGGTAATTAATTACACCATTGAAGAATTATAATGTCCAAATTTTAATTCATTAATTGAGCTGTGTATCGGTAACGATTTGAAATGACAAACCCCCCCCCCCACCCCGATGGGGTTCCACCATTTCAAATCTTCACCGACATAAATAAATTATATACGCAACATATGCAATCATTATAAATGTAACAATGTGATCGATCGTGCAGCGAAATTGCTTACACTGTGTGCAAAATATATAGCTCGGTTCGTGCAACCCTTTATTGAAAAATGTGAGTGTATCATATTCGGACTCCTCGATCCGGTTGTTTTTCAAATATGACTCTCGTGCGGTTAAGAGATCGTAGCATTTCCAGCAGCGGTGTTCGACGTCCTGGTCTTGCATTTTGTTTTTCATTTGTCGTCCTTGATGGCGTTTTTTCTATGTTTTTTTTATGATGATGATGTCATAAAAAAAATGATTCGCATGGCATCTTGTCGCATTCGGATTTGCATCGGCGATGATGCTATCGAGGAAATATTTTTTACTCAACCGATTGCTGACCTGATTGCGTACCTCATGTATTCAAAGGTTGGTTGTGAAATCATTGATGTCCATTGTAAAGACGACGATGACACTTGGATTCCATATGAATACAATATAGATGAAGTCCATGCAATCTATCAGAGATTTTGCGAAACACTGAGTCGCGACGAGTTGCCTGCCATTGAACGATTTTGTGAAGACAATCATTTCAATGATCCGCTTGCCTTGTACAAAGTTTGTCATTGTTGTGGAAAACCTACGTCTGATTACAACACTGCTTGTGGTAAGATTTGCAATGATATTATTTATGCTCATTCCTTCGATTGTCATTGGGGTGCCGATTGTCCTCTTTGTAAGTTCATAATTTATTAAAAGAAAAAAAAATGGATGTCGAAGGCGAAGGTGGTGGTAGCTCTCAAGATGCGGCGTTGATCTTCTTGGCGTCGTTAAATGAAAAAGAAATGATTGCGTATAATATTGCAAAAAGCCATTTGGGAACCATGTTCTCGTTAGAGAAATGCAATGCATTTTTAGAATGGAAAGAGAAACAACGATGATGATTATCTTATATATAATTTTTTGTTTTTGTTTATACCGGTGAAGATTAATGAATTAAAATGGTGTAATTAAACCATCATCATAATTTAACTATTATACACGTATGAACGACTGGTTTGAAACAAGTGATTTGCCTCAAATGCGTGTATTATTTGCATCGAATCCTTCACTCATTCACAGCATATCACATGACAAAGAAACCGCCATTATGAAAGCGTCCGAATCCGGACATCTCGAGACAGTGCTGTTTTTATTGGAAAATGGTGCAAATGTCAATGATGTAGATGGCACTGCGGTCAAGCAATCCTCGTTGATTCTTGCCTCTCAACAAGGACATTTGGATGTTGTAAGAACACTACTGAACGCGGGGGCGGATATCCATTATAGAAACGATTTTGGTGAAACCGCTCTTATTACCGCGGCTCAAGAAGGAAATGTGCACGTCCTCGACCTTTTAATTCAACGGGGTGCGGATGTCAATGCAACAAATCATGATGGAATCGATGCACTGACACTTGTTATCACGTTGTTTAGAGAAGGGCATTTGAAAAAAGAATTAATTGATTTATTATCTTTATCTTTATCTTTATCTTTATCTTAACTGTTTTTTTGCATAATTATGTAAAATATATATTTATTTGGAGGATTTCTGATCTGGAATGGGGACTTTGGCTTTCGGTTTGCCTTTGGCTGCATTCCTACGATCGATTACACGATCCAAGTTTGCACGCGTACTTGGTGTCCTCCACCAGTTCCGAAGGGTGCGTGCAGCGACTCTTTTTCTAAGACTATAATTAATTGGTAATTTTACTTTTGTCATTTTTTTTATTTATCCATGGATTTTATGAATTTTGATTAATTTATGGGATTGCAATGGGATTGCAATGGGATTGCAGAAAAAGTGCAAACTGGAATTTTTTCGCAAAGAACAAAAAAAGTCGAGGATTTTTTCAAAGAACAAAAAGTGCAAAGAACAAAAAAAGTCGAGGATTTTTTTAGGATTGCAGCAAACTCTGCATTTTAGTGCAATCTTCATAAAAATAATAATTTTCATAACATAACATTTTAAAACAAAACAAAATGTCGTCTTCTTTAAAACCCACCAACAACCTGGTCACACCTTTGTGCACCGATCTTTACCAAATCACCATGGCTTATGGCTATTGGCGATGCGATAAACACAATGACGAAGTCGTCTTTGACGCTTTCTTTCGAAAGGCCCCTTTCAAAGGACAGTACTGCATATTCGCTGGTTCGGATGAGATTCTTAGATTCGTCGCATCCTTCAAGTATTCAGAGTCCGACATTGAATATCTAAAAACCATTTTGCTTAACAAGGAGGAGGCATTTTGGGAGTGGTTAGCAAGCATCGATTGCTCTGACGTCAGAGTATATTGCATGAAACAAGGCGAGTTTGTGTTTCCTCGAGAACCAATCGTGGTTGTAGAAGGGCCTCTCGCCATCGTTCAACTTCTTGAAACCACCATCTTAAACTTGATCAACTTCGCTTGTCTGATTGCCACGAATGCAAGGAGATTGAAGACTTGTGCCAGTCAACCGTCAACCAAGTCTCGGCTCCGACCAGTAAAGCCACTCAAGATGCTCGAGTTCGGATTACGACGTGCACAAGGACCGGATGGTGGCTATTCCGCCTCGAAATACTCCTTCTTGGGCGGGTTTGATGCCTCTTCCAATGTGATTTGCGGTAAGATTGATAAAATTCCTATCGTCGGCACAATGGCCCATTCGTTTATTACATCTTTTACTGGTTTCTCACAATCAAAGTCGATTCCGATCGTTCGGAAAGGAACCTCTGACCAAACCGATTTTGTACCCTTTGTTCTTAATGCCCAGGAGAAGGTCGTGGCGGTGTTCGGAAACACGCATAATATTGGTGAACTATGTGCATTTGCCTCCTTCGCCGCCGGCTTTCCCGAAAAATTCATCGCCTTGGTGGATTCATTCGATACTTTGAAGAGCGGTATGCTGAATTTCTTCATCGTCGGCCTTGCATTAGTAGAGCTTGGTTATTTACCCATCGGTTTGCGACTCGATAGTGGCGATTTGGCGAAGTTGTCGATCGAGTGCAGGAAAATGTGTATTCGAATGGATGCTGCTGCTGCTGATGATGCGGTTATATTCTCTGATTGCAACATCGCCGTCAGTAACGATATCAATGAAGACAGTTTGCAAAAGATGATTGAGGATGGTCACGAAATTGACACTTATGCTGTGGGGACCAATCTTGTCACTTGTCAGAAGCAGCCTGCATTGGGGTGCGTGTATAAACTGGTAGAAATCAATAGCACCCCGCGAATCAAGTTGTCTGAAGAAGCGGAAAAGACGACCATCCCAGGAAAGAAGAGGGTTTATCGATTGTATGGTGCCGAGAACAAACCATTATTGGATGTTTTGTTAAGAGAGGGTGAACCGGTTCCTGTTGCGGGACAGAGGTTGTTGGTCCGAGACCCCTTTGACGAAACCGCTCGCGTCTATGTGACGCCAACCAAAGTGGAGCCATTATTGCATCTGCTTTGGTCGAAGGAGATATCAGTTGTTGATATTCCAGATCTATTCGAAGCAAAAGCTTATTGTCAAAAGAACTTTGATACATTCCCTGCTGCCGTCACTCGCTGTGTTAACGCCGAACCTTTTCGAGTCGGCGTTAGCTCTATCATGTATGATCATCTTCACAGAATGATTTTGGAAAACACTCCGATTGATGAATTATAAATTTGATTTGATTTGATTTAACTTAAATTCAGCTTTTTGAACATTTTATACGAAGACTTTGCCTTTGTGTCGATCTCCAAATCATCATAATCATCTTCGATTTCATCGTCGAAAAAATCGACAATCTTGTTCACAGGTGTTTTGCCAAACATGAGTTCATTTGTCGCCTCGATCTTCTTGTTTGTCGTTTTTTGCAAAATATTGAATTCACACATCTTTCCAATTCTTACAAACTTGTTTGAAAACTTTATGGAGGAGGATGAAGTGGATGAGACAGATGACGCCACTTTTTTAGATATCATCGTTGAAGACGGCACCGAGGGGGTTGATGACGAAGCGGCTTGACCCGTCGATCGATAGTCTTTCAACGCCGCAAACACATCTTTCGAATCCGCATGTGCATTCACGCATTTGGTGATGTCGTTTACCTTCATTTTTTTCGACTTGAGAGCGTCTTCTTCCTTCTGTAGTACTAGAAGCATTTTATTCTCGGACATGTTGTTATCGATATAGAAATCCTTGCATCGATACATGACGACATATTTCTTCGCAATCTGCTCTAGAATCGGGTAGGGGATGATTTGCTCGTCGCTGTGGTAATAAAACGAGTGTGTGTATGGATTGTAATACATCAAGACGTTTCCTCGAGGGGTGTTTTCAAGTAATATTCGCGATTTCCACATCTTTTCAGGTAGATTGTTTGGGTCTGCAAACAGTTCCTTTCTTTTATCAAAATCATATAACTCGGCATCTATGTTTGAGTTTTCTTCATCTGCGTTTGTTTTGTTATAGAACTCGGCGTACTTTTTGCAGGACTTTTCGTATTGTGTTTCTTGTTTTTCTGGGGGTGGTTGTTTTATTGGTTGTGTTTTTTTCTGAAAATATCGAACTATAAATCTTATTAATAAAATCAAATACTCATACATATGCATTATTATATAATAATGAAATAAATTATATTTTTTATATACTTTTTGCTTTGTTATTCGCTCTCGCCGGTCAAATCGATGACTTCGATACGAGATCTTTTATTTTGGCTATTGTATTCTTGGTCGTCGCCCGTCAAATCGATGAGTATGCTGCAAGGTCTTTTTATTTCAACTTCTCGGTCGTCAGCAACTTCTCGGTCGTCAGCAACTTCTCGGTCGTCAGCAACTTCTCGGTCGTCAGCAACTTCTCGGTCGTCAACTTCTCGGTCGTCAACTTCTCGGTCGTCAACTTCTCCTTCTTCTTGATCATCAGTGAGTTCTAGGACCATCCGTCCACGTTTTGATCTTGTTGTTTCTTGGTCTTCTGGGTCTTCAGCTTCTTCTTCTCGGTCTTCTTCTTCAGCTTCTTCTTCGTTAACAATCGCATCTAAATCATCAATGACGGGACTAATCCACGGAGCATCATCCAATTCATAATCAGGATCAATCTCGTTCATAAGATGTGCTGGTGGTTTATTCAAACCAAGCCTTTCAAATAAAGGTAATGATGCAGGTCTTGATAAGACCTTGAACGCATACACGAGTTCTTTAGGCAACGTTTTCAATTCAAGTGCGAGATCGTAAAAAACAGGTGTCGATGCATGGAACTCGAGATGATCAATAATCTCGTTTGCATTACCTTGGTCGACTACACCATAATGCTTTTCGATTAAACGATAGATTACAAGATGTGCACGCGGGTCCTCAATCTGTATAATGAAATGTCCAATATAATCGGGTTTAAACATCCAAGGTTTAATGCTTGTTGCATTCATCAAAACCGCCAATGCAATCGCCAACGAGTTTACTACAACTGGGTGCGACAAATTCAAATAAGGGTTGTATTCGAAATCAGGTAAACGATTCATTTCAAACATATCACGAAGTTTCGTTTGATGGAATGCAGCACGACGATGAGGTCCGGATAGTGTCAAGTTGTTTGCATATTTGGTGCGAAATTCTTTAATCGCATTGCAAAAGTCTTCTTCTTCAGGTGTAATCATTTTTATACAAAAAAAAAATAATATTATTGTTTGTGTGAATAATATTATTCGAGTTGGATTAATTTATGACAAAACGAAAGTGGAACATGCAAACATGCAAACATGCAAACATGCAAACATGCAAAAAAAATCCTCGATTTTTTTGATCAAAAATTACATATGAAAAATTTGCATTTTTTGCATTTTTTTTGCAAACTCAGGAAGAATAAAATGAATGGTTAACCAAAGTCCGGATTAAAAATTAAGTTTATAAAACTGAATTTAAAAATGCATGTAAAAAACTGGGATAATCGGTCAAAGGCACGCTATATAAATCAATGGCGAATATCATTTCGTCATTATAAAGAAGAATTTCATTGGGGTGTTGTTCGAACTGCTCGAGCAGCAAAATGGTTTCTGATTTTGACATCATTTTATTTTATTTTATTTCATTCCATTGTTTTTTTATGATGCTCTTGCTCACGCAGTTGACGTCGGAGTGCAACTCCTCCTCCTCCGAAAGATGAGGATGATAAGGATGATAATTTTATAATAATGGCACTCACATTGTCTTTTGAGCCCTTTTGAATTGAAAGGTCCAACATCTCTTCTGCAACAAGCGACATGTCTGTTTCTCCTTCATTCCAAATCATCTGACGAACCTCGTGGATCGCCTCCTCATTTGAAAACACATCCCACAATCCATCACAAGCGATTATTATCATTTCATCTTGATGATGATCGCGAATGTGTGTTACAAAGTCGGGAAGAACAGAAACCAATGGGTTATCATAGAGTTTCAAATCAAAATCACCAAATGCACGAGACACTGCCAACATTCCATTCACACGATTGTTCTGCACGACTCCTCCATTTTGCTCGATTCTTTGTTTTTCTTCGGGGTTCTCTGGTTTATGATCATGCGACAACTCGATGACGGTTCTTCCTTGTGACATGACGGCTCTTGAGTCACCCGCGTTTGCACAAATGATAAATGTCGGTGTTATCATTACAACCGTTGCGGTACACCCCGATTCAGCGATGGTTTCATCCAATCTCATCTGGTTGTCCAACTCGATGAAACACTGGGTAAATGCTTGTCTTAAGAGTGGTTCGCTTCGGGTTGCCAAGTATTCGTCCCATTCTCTTGATTCGGCCAGTTGTTTTGTAAAACGTGCGGCGACAAAGTTGGCGGCTCCTTCGCCGCCGTGTCCATCAAACACAGCAAATAATGTGTGGTCCTCTGCATTGGGCATGTTTGCCGCGATATGTGTGTCTTCCATCGACATACGCCATCCTTGCATGGAGGAAATGCCGGCAATCAGGCCGTGTCTCTCCGTGTTTTTTTCCGTCCTTGGACTCTCTAGATAGTTCCCCATTATTTTTATTAAATTTATGAACTCGGTGGTCGCGATTAAATATATTTGTGACTTGACTATATATACATTATAACTATGTCGGCAAAACTGATTAATAACTCAGGAACATTTGGTTGCATTTATCATCCAGGCATTCCATGCAATCCGAATGAGATTGTTGGTCCAGAATATGCTACGAAGATTCACAGCAACACCAATCAATCCATTGTTTTAAATGAAATCGCAATCTCAAATAAAATAAAGGAAAACATCCGACACTATGCTGATTATTTTTCACCCGTGCTCGATGCGTGTAAAGTTAATTTAGCTAATGTCGATGCAGGGAAGTGTAAGTTTATAACGAACAAAACCCCTGTGCAGTTTGTCTCTACGAAAATGAAATTTATCAAGGGACAGGCATTACTGAAACATGTGAAACAGTTGACACCTACGAAAGCATACAAAGAAGTTGTAACCTTGTATGACAAGATCTGTCTGGCTGTTGAAAAACTGAACCAGATCCGCGTGGTGCACTTTGACTTGAAAAGTGATAACATCATTGTCACGAAATCAGGAACGCCGATTATTATTGATTTTGGAATTTCGATGGACATGGACAATGTGATTGAATCGATCGATAATGCGTCTCCGTCCGCGAATGTGGTGAAATCGAAGTTGTCTTCGGCGAATTCGGCGAATGCAGTAAATTCGAAGGTGTCTTCGACAAAATCATCGTCGTCTGCTTTTTCATCATTACTTGACTATTCTTTTTACACATATAATACCGATTATTCAACTTGGTGCGTCGACATTGTCTTGATATCATTTATTGTTCAAAAACAAAAACCGACGGACGTCATTACATCCACACAAATGATGAACATATTTGATGAAGTGATGCGTAAAAACAAGTTCGCAAGTATAATTTACTTAAAAGATGCTATTGTAACATATCGTGCAAACTTTAAGTTGAATGTTGCAGAAAAATTTAACAATGTTGAAAATGTGAAGTTGCTGAGTCATTTGATCACAAAGTATCGGAAATGGGATATCTATTCCGCGACCATCTTGTTCATTAAAATGTTGGAACAAATCAAACAGTTTCCGAGCGATGCTGATAAGGAAATCATTATTCATAACCTGGGATTTGTGGAATAGTAGGGAAAACCGACGGTTTTCCCTTACCCTTTCCCTTAATTCTTTCTTTTTTTTTCCCTTTCCCTTAATTCTTTCTTTTTTTTTTCCCTTTCCCTTATTTTTTTTTTTTTTTTTTTCTTTTTTTTTTTTTTTTTTTTTTTTTTTTTTTTTTTTTTTTTTTTTTTTTTTTTTTTT
>Ga0208916_10000064_pt1 | contig 44198 bp, 39 predicted proteins | sample DEB19_08_DNA_5_FD_184523 | JGI IMG/M metagenome (GOLD analysis project Ga0208916, IMG submission 184523) | Aqueous microbial communities from the Delaware River and Bay under freshwater to marine salinity gradient to study organic matter... | ecosystem: Environmental > Aquatic > Marine >... | reverse complement strand
CTTGTTCTTGTCCCTGGCAACCGCCATCATCGTGACCCGCGTGACGACCGCTGAGTCCATGACCGAGCAGGCGACGACGCAGCTGTCAAACCCGTCTGCCCTGTTCATCTCCGCCAGTATTCTGGCCATCTTGGGACTGGTGCCCGGAATGCCGCACTTTGTCTTCTTGTTACTCGCCAGTGGCTGTGCCGGTATCGGCTTCATGGTTTTACGCCGCAGCAGCATGCCGGAAACCAGCCCAGCAGGCATCGCCCGTGCGGCGGCTGAAAGTGGCATTGAAGAGCCCAAAGAGCTCGATTGGGATGACGTCGATCAGGTTGACCTGATTGGTCTGGAGATTGGCTACGGCTTGATCCCCTTGGTCAACCCGGAGGCGGGTGGGCAGCTGATGGCGCGCGTCAAGGGCGTGCGCAAAAAACTCTCTGTCGAACTCGGCTTCTTGATTCAACCGGTGCGCATCCGTGACGCTCTGAACATTGACCCTGACACGTATCACATCGTGCTCAAAGGGGTGGTCCGCGGCAAGGGCGAAATCCGCGTCGGCCGCGAAATGGCCATCAACCCAGGCCAGGTCTATGGCTCGCTTGAAGGCGTTGCCTGTAAAGAGCCGGCTTTCGGCTTGGACGCCGTTTGGATTGACCCGTCACAACGCGACCACGCACGCACGCTGGGCTACACCGTGGTGGACGCCAGCACGGCGGTCGCCACGCACCTGAACAAGGTGCTGCGCGACAACGCCTCAGACCTGCTCAGCCACGACGAAGTTCAGCAGTTGCTGGACAAGTTGGCGGCCAAGTCACCCAAGCTGGTGGAAGACTTGGTGCCGGGCAAGTTGTCGCTGGGCGTGGTCACCCGCACCTTGCAAAACGTGCTGGGTGAGTCGGTTTCGATACGCGACATGCGGACCATCGTCGAGGCGCTGTCTGAAGCCTGTGGCCGTACCCAAGACCCTGACCAGCTGACCTCCATCATTCGTCCCAAACTCGGCCGGATGATTGTGCAAGGCTTGGTCGACGCGCAAAACGGTTTGTCCGTCATCACCCTCGACCCCGGCCTAGAACAACTGCTGCACAACGTGTTGCAGCAAAGCGGCCCGAACCAAAACATGGTGCTAGAGCCCGGCTTGGCTGAGCGTCTCTTCAGCGCCTTGCGCGACGGCGCCCGCACCGTCGAAGAACAAGGCCACCCTGCCGTGCTGGTGGTGTCACCGGCGATTCGCCCATGGCTCTCGAAGGCTGTGCGCTTCAGAGTCACCGACTTGACGATCTTGTCTTACAGCGAAATTCCTGAGGACCAAATGGTCAAAGTCATTCACACCGTGCACGCCGAAACCAAAAAATAACCCCCTACTGCCATGCAACTCAAGCGAATACTTGCCCGCGATACCCGCACCGCCACAGACAAGGCGATTGCACTTTATGGTTCGGACGTTCTGATCATCTCCAATCATTTGGTGAACGGTCAGACAGAACTGGTGGTTGCACTCGACTTACCGGAAGCAGAAACGGCCGCCACTGCCAGCGCCGTTCGTGCCGTGTCCTTGCTCGATGTGGCGTCCAAAAAATTGGCTCCAGCCGCGGCAACAAAAACAGACTCTGTCAGTTTTCGGGAAAGCCTGGTTCAAGCCGAGTGGGATGCCTCCCCGTCATTTGAAGCAGAACCCAAGTCAAACCTGAAAACAGGCACAGCCAACCCGCAAGACGCCCGCGATTACTTACGCGGCCGCGAAATTGTGGATCTGGTGCGTGATGAGCTGGCCCTGATTCGCCGGGAATTCCGCCTGAACCAACAAACCACCGGCTGGCAAAGCGGTCTCAGTCTGGCACCGGCCGTGCAAGCCTTGGCGCGTGCGCTGGGTGAAGCCAGCATTCCGCAGGAACTGCGCGCTTTGCTGATGGACTCCCTCAAAGACCACACAACGCCAGCCAAAGCCATGCAGGCACTCAAAGCACAATTGACACACGCCTTGGATCGACCCGCCGTGACGCTGCCCACAGCGGGCGTGCACTTGCTGGCAGGCCCTTCTGGCGCTGGCAAAACACTGATGACGGCGCGGCTGGCGCGGCACGCCGAGGCCCTGCACGGTGCTCACGACATCGCCGTGATCAGCTACCAAGATGTTCGGGCGGGCGCCTGGAGCCAAACACAAATGCTGGCATCGCAACTCGGCATTGACAGCTTTCGGGCTGGCGATGCGGCCACCTTGGCGCTGCTGCTGAATGAGCTCTCACAGCGAAAACTGGTGTTGATCGACACCCCAGGCGTGCAAATGAACGCACGTGTGGCGGAGGTCTTGTTGATCCATGCGGACTGCGGTTGCCACGCCGTGGTGCCGGCTGACGCCTCCAGCGCGACCCTCGCTAAATTGATCGACAGCGGCATTGTTTGGCACAGCTTGCTGGTGAGTAAAGTCGACGAAAGCTCGCAACCATGGCCATTGCTGCACTTTTTGAGCAACCATTTATTGGGCTTGGCGGGTGCGAGTGACGGTGTTTCGGCCGTCGACCTGATCCAAGATTTTCCAGTTCAAAAACTCGTTGCGCTTGGCTTGGCTCAGCTGCAGCCGACCAGCTCACAGCCCGCTGAAAAAATAACGTCCGGCTTTGTCGATCAACGAGCCCTTCGTCAATTCCATTTGAACGTGGTGCCCGCATGAAGCACCTTCTCTTGAAAGATCGCATGAGCCAGCCATCCCGCACGCAAGTCATCGGCATCGCCAGCGGCAAAGGGGGTGTCGGCAAAACCATCGTCTCCGTGAATCTGGCTGTCGCCCTGCAACTCATGGGCAAGCGGGTCATGCTGCTGGATGCCGACCTGGGCATGGCGAACGCGCAAATTGCGCTGGGCACCCGCTGCACCTACAACCTGAGTCACTTTCTGAGCGGTGAAAAAACGCTGGAAGAAATCATCGTCACAACCCGCGCTGGGGTTCGCTTGGTGCCAGGCGCATCCGGCATGCAAGACATGGCCGCGCTGAGTCAGCTGCAGGCGGCCAGCATCGTGCAGGCCTTCAGTGCGCTGGAGGAAGACATCGACTACTTGATCGTGGACATGGCCGCCGGCATTTCACCTTCGGTGCTGGCTTTCATGACCGCTTGCCCACGGCGTTACATCGTCGTGCGCGACGACCCATCGTCGATTGCCGATGCCTACGGAACCATCAAAGTGCTGATTCAGGAGTTGGGGCTGAATGAAATTTATCTGGTGCTCAATGGCATGAACAGCCAAAAGGAAGGCCAAGTGCTATTTGACCGCATGAACCAGGTCTGCGCCCGGTTTCTGAACCAAAGTGTCAATTACCTCGCGACCATCGAGAATGACGTGAACATTCTGCAGTCGTTGAAAAAATACCAGTCGGTGCTGGAGTTTGCACCCGACAGCACCGGCGCCCGTGACTTTCGCCGCCTAGCAGACGCCACCGAAAAACTGGCCCCGATCGAAGAAGCCTCGGGTGGTCTTGAGTTTTTCGTCGAGAGGCTGGTCCGTCGGACCTGAAAAAATGGCTCCCCCCATCCGTCTTTACGAAGAAGTTCAGAACAACCACGAAGCCTTGGTGCTGGCGCACATGGGCATGGTCAAGCGCGTGGCGCTGCACCTGAAAGTGCGCATCCCTCCGTTCATGGAACTGGACGAATTGATTCAGGTCGGCATGATTGGCCTGCTGGAAGCCGCCCGCGCTTTCAACCCGTCGAAAGGCATCGAGTTTGAAGGCTTTGCCCACAGCCGTGTGCGCGGCGCTATTTTGGATGAAGTGCGGCGCTTGTCGTTTTTGCCGCGCTCGGCAGTTGCCTTCAACAAGTCACACAGCAAAGCCACCGACATCCTCGCCTCTGAGTTGGGTCGGATTCCCACGCAAACGGAATTAGCTGAGCACGTGGGCAAAGACTTGGATGCGTTTCAAAAAGAACGCGGCCAAGCCAAACGCTTCGAAACCTATTCGATGGAGGTGATGAATGACGAAGTCATGAACATCGCCGACGACAGCTCCCACCAGCCAGACGCCATCGTTGAGCACGCCCAGTTCATGGGTGCGGTGGCAGGCGCTATTGGCGACCTGGCTGAACGCGACCAATTGCTGATGAACCTGTACTACGTCGAAGAACTCAATCTCAAGGAGATTGGAGAGGTGCTGGGCGTGACTGAATCCCGTGTCAGCCAGTTGTTGAGTGCCGTTGTCAAAAAATTGCGGGTCACTTTGCAAGTGGCTGAACCACCGTCCAGCAAACCGCGGGTTCGCGGCTAACGCGACAAAGGGCGGCCTAGCGGCTCGTCATACAAGGCGCAGCACAGCGGCATCACCATGAAGCTCAAGGACACTGCGCGACAGCCCCTGCGGGCATCCCGCGAGCTATTGAATTTTTTGCCCATCGCTTTGCCAAGCTTGCTGCTAGAAATGGCGTCTGAAGCAGACCTTGGCCAGAAATTCATGAAGATGTTTTTCATTCTTCAAAGCTTGCAAATGGACGATTTCTCATTGGAGATGCAAGCCAAGGCAATGCCTTTTTTAATCAGGCCCATTGACACGCACGCAGGTGAAAACTTTGAAAAAATCGGCAGCGCTAAAGCCCTTGCCGATTACGGCGATAAAAGCAATACAGCCGACGCAACTCGACATCTGGCCTCAAGTTTTCCTTTGGCGTTCCGATACATGCAGTGTCCACATACAGTTAATCAGGAGCGACCGACATGAGAGTTCATTTCAAGGCCATGGAAAGTTATGGTGCTGGCAACGTTGCCAGCCAAGCCGTTGTGGCCAACAAGGTTGAACTCATTCAGATGCTTTTTGACGGCCTGATTGAAAGCATGATGTCGGCGCAAGGCCACATCCAGCACGGCGCGATCGCTGAAAAGGGCAAAAGCCTGGCCCGCGCTAACCGTATTTTGTTTGGTCTGCAAGGCGCGCTCGACTTCGAAAAAGGCGGCGATCTGGCCAGCAACCTGAACGAGCTGTACAGCTACGTCACTCGCCGCTTGCTGCACATCAATATGCACAACGACCTAGACGCCTTGCGTGAAGTCCACGGCCTGATGAGTGAAATCCGCCAAGCTTGGCGTGATGTCCCTTCTTTGCTGCCAGCCCGCACCAGCCTGACCGCGCATTGATTTGGCTCTGGACCTTAGCGCGAGACATGACAACCCCAAAAAGCAAGCTCACTTCCATGCTGATTAAGCGCCTGAATTGCCCGTATCCGACCGTCGCGCAGGTCGTTACCAACTTGATAGGGTAAATCGATGTTTTCGATCATTGGTCTGGTGGTTTTGTTTGCCTGTGTTTTCGGCGGCTTCATTTTGGCCGGCGGTTCCATGGCGCCTATTATTCACGCCGCTCCGCACGAGATGCTGGTGATCGGCGGCGCCGCGGTCGGCGCCATGCTGGTCGGCAACAGCACGTCCATCATCAAGGGCGCTCTGGGTGGCGTGGTCAAGGTCTTTAAAGGACCAAAGTACAAAAAGGACGATTACCTCAGCACGATTTTTGTGGTCTCCAAGATCATGAAAACCCTCAAAAGCGAGGGTGCTGTCGCACTTGAAGCGCACATCGAAAATCCGGAAGCCAGTGCTATTTTTGGTGAATACCCGGCGCTGCTGAAAGACCACGACCTGCTGCACCTGATCACCGACACGATCCGTTTGTTGGTGGTCTCGTCTAGCAACCTGAGCGCCCACGCGGTGGAAGAAGTGATGGAGCAGTCGATCAAGACGCATCACCACAACGCCATGAAACCTGCCGCTGCACTGGCGTCTATGGCGGGTGCTTTGCCTGCTTTGGGGATTGTGGCTTGCGTGTTGGGCGTGGTGAAAACCATGGGAGCCATTGACCAGCCGCCAGCCATCTTGGGCGGTTTGATCGGTGGCGCTTTGGTCGGAACATTTCTGGGCGTGTTTTTGGCCTACGGGATGGTCGAACCGATGGCCGGCCGGCTGAACCAGATCATTGAAGACGAAGCTGAAATCTACAAAGTCGTCAAGCAAATCATCATTGGCACCATGCACGGCCACCCGATGCCTCTCATCATTGAAGCCGCCCGAGTAGGTATCAGCCACGACAACCAGCCGAGCTTTGCGGAAGTCTTTGACGGCTTGCGCGGCAAATAACCATGGCTGAAGCGGTCGTCGACACACCTCCAGACGCAGACACAGCGGCGCCATCAGACACTGCGGCGGCTACTGTAGCGGCCGCACCGGTTGCTGAGCCTGTCGTTGCGGCCCCAGCCGCTGAAGTCCCGCCCGAAGAGCCAGCGTCGCTGGCGCCGGTCATCGTTATCAAGAAGATCATCGACGATGGTCACGCTGGTGCGCACGGTGGTGCGTGGAAGATTGCGCTGGCCGACATGATGACCGCCATGATGGCGTTCTTTTTGCTCATGTGGTTGCTCGGCGCGACCAACGAAAGTCAGCGTAAAAGTATTGCGGACTACTTCAAGCCGACATCGCACAGCACCATCGCCATGGGACAACTCGCCGGTTCAAACGGTATTTTGGGTGGCCGCTCCATCATCGACCCGGATGGTTTTCCTTTCTCAGCCAAACAGACATCAGTGCTAGAGCGGGTGACACCCCGCTCGGAAGGTGGACCGACGGAGAATGACCCTTCACCGAACAGCAATGAACGGGCCAACCCCGACCAAGTGAGCGAAGCGGAGAAAAAGGAAATCGTAGAAGCGGCCGACAAGGCAGCCTTCGACAAACTTGAAAAAGAAGTCAGCGAACGCCTTCAAAAAAGTCCGAATCTGGAGAACCTGAAAGAGCAAGTCAAGTTTGTGCGCGAAAAAGAAGGCCTGCGCATTGAGATCATTGAAAAGGCTGATTTCGCCATGTTTGCATTGGGCACGACACGCCTGCTGCCGCGTGCTCAAGCCTTGCTCAATGAGGTCGCCAAGTCACTCGGCTCCATGCCCAACCAGCTGACCCTGCGCGGGCACACAGACAGCGTGGCGTTTGCGAATTCCGACAACCGCAACAATTGGTCACTGTCAGCGGAACGTGCTGAAGCGACACGCCTGTTGGTTGAAAAGAATGGCGTCAAATCAACGCGGTTTGCCCGCATTGAAGGTGTTGCAGACACGGCACCTTACAACCCAAGCGACCCCCTTGACCCGCGCAACAGGCGCATCAGCATCACGGTGTTGTACCGGGACCATTGAGAAGCGCCATCGGCTGAGTCGGTAGCAAATTGTTACGTTATTGTGATTGGGTTGATAGAGTGACCTAAGCATTTTTTCGATGAAAATTGCGCTTTAACTCATCTGATGGTCAATGCCACTCTACAGCCCAGCCCTGCGGCACCTTGACAGCGTTGACTCCATGCTATGCAACAAAGGTTTGCGAGACCTTTCAAGACGAAAGGTGCTCGGATTCGTGTCGTCTTGTCTGTTTCTCGCACCGTCAGCCAAAGCACAAGGGGCCAAGCCCGTCTTGCTGGGCATCGACGGCGAGTTCGGTTTAAGCCGCAGCACTTCTGCGCAGGCCATCGAACTCGGCACTCGCATCGCCATGCGAGAAATCAACAGAGCCGGTGGCGTGCTGGGTGGACGACCCCTTGATGTGGTCACTCGAGACAATCGTTCGATTCCCGCACGCGGGATCCGGAACATCCAAGAATTAGCCGCCATGCCTGAACTGGTGGCCGTTCTGGGGGGGCGCTTCAATCCGGTCATCATTGATCAGTTACCAAGCATCACCGCAGCCCAATTACCGTTCATCGCGGTCTGGTCTGCGGCTGACGAGATTGTTGACAACGGGACCCAACCGAATTACGTCTTCAGGCTGTCCTTGCGCGACAGTTTGGCGATGCCCTACTTGCTGAAAAACGCACGACAACGCGGATTTGACAAAGTTGGCCTGCTGCTCACCAACTCATCGTGGGGCCGGAGCAACCAAAGCGCGGTGCAAAAACATGTGGCGACCAAGCAGTCGCCTGCGATTGTTGAAACGGCCTTGTTTAACCGGCAAGTATCCACGCTGATGGAGCGCTACCTGAACATGCTCAATGCCGGCGCCAAAGCAATTATGCTGGTCGCCCACGACGACGAGGCCGCGCTCTTGGTGCGCGAAATCGCAACACTGCCAGCGTCTAAACGCCTGCCGATCATCAGCCACTGGGGCGTGACCGGCGGTCGTTTTTTCAACCAAGCCGGCCCGGCGCTCAATGTCGTTGATTTTTCGGTGATCCAGACCTTCAGCTTTTTCAATGCAAGCCAAGCCGAGCTGCAGCGCTTCATGAGTGTCGCCGGCGAGCTCGGCATCAAGCGCATTGAAGAGATTGAGAGTCCGGTGGGTGTGGCGCACGCCTACGATGCCGTGCACATTTTGGCCTTGGCCATTGAACTGGCCAAATCAACCGACCGCACCGCCGTGCGCCATGCCCTTGAGCACCTGCCTGCACATCAAGGTCTGGTCAAGCTGTATGCACCCGCCTTCACCGCCAACCGACACGAAGCCCTTGACACCCAACAACTGCTGATGGCGCGTTACCGCGCTGACGGCGTGCTGGTTCCGGCTTGAGTAGATTCACCGCATGCTGAAAAAATCTTCGTTCCCCTCCAGCTTGGCAAGGCGCTTTGCATTGGCATCCGCCGGACTGGCTGTGGGTGCACTGCTGCTGACCGCGATGGCCTCATGGTGGCTGCTGACGCGGCAGCATGATGACGCCATGAACGAACTGGCGGCGCGGGAAAGAGACTTTCATTCGGAAACCATCGGACTCAACCTGACCGCCGTCGCAGCCCGCATGATGGAAGTCGCCACCAGCACGATTTTGGCCTCGGCGCTGGTCGACAGCGCCGGCAAGGAGGCTTATTTACAGCCCTTTCTGGCGGGTATCAAGCAAGTCAACGGCATTCCGGTGCAAGTGCTTTTCACCGACTTTGAAGGCGTTGGAATCGCCAGCAACAATGCGAGTTTCAGTGCGGAACAACGGGCCTGGTTGAGTCTTAAACTGAAACTGGGGCAACCGGCTTCCGCCATTTTCTTGAATGGCATCAACTCAGAATTGGTTGCCTTGGCACCCCTGGTCTTTCCACGCACCCAATCACCAGAGGGCGCCCTTCTCTACAAGATCGCGCTGAGTGCATTGCACACGGACGATCACATGAAACTCCTGTGGGGTCCAGCCCTCGCCGACGAGCCGCACCAGACCAGCCCGGTGGCCGTGCCGGCCGTCTTCAAGGCACTTGACTTTCGGATTCAAGGCATCTCGCCGATGGACAGCAACCGGTCGCTCTCCCCTTTGTATTTGCCCATCCTCTTGCTTGTCCTCGGGGTGTTCTGTGCGGTCGTGGTGGTCGGGGCTCAAATGGCCTCGGTTCTCACCCGCGATCTCCGGAAGCTGCAGATTTTTGCAGGCGCTTTGGTCCGTGATGGCCTGAGCCAAGAACGCGCCCAACCGACCGATACCGAAGAAGTCGCCAGTCTGTCTTCATCCATCAACCAGATGCTGGACCGGCTGTACGAGCAGCGCCAAGCGCTGACCCGCGAAGGGGAAAAACTGACAGTCCTTGCGGATGCCTTGAAACAGGCCGACAAACGTAAAGACGAGTTTGTCGCCATGTTGGCCCATGAGCTGCGCAATCCCTTGGCCCCTATCATGTCTGGCGCTGAAGTGCTCAAGCTGGCCGTGCAAGACGACCCGCTGATTCAGCGCACCGGTCACATCATCAGCAACCAAGCCAAGCACATGGCGCGCATCATTGACGACTTGCTGGACATCTCCAGAATCACCCGCGGCCAAGTCACGTTGAAGCTCGAAACCATCGACTTTGCCACGGTGGTGGCCGTCGCAACAGAGCAGATTCGCCCGCTTATCGATTCGAGTCAGCATCACTTTTCAGTCTCTATGCCGTCAGGCCCACTGCCGGTTTGCGGCGACCACGCGAGGCTGGTTCAAGTGGCCAGCAACCTCTTGAACAACGCGGCCAAGTACACGCCCGAGGGCGGCTATGTGGATCTGCAGGTTGCAGTTGAAGGCGGCGAGTTGCGCATGACCGTGGGCGACAACGGCAGCGGCATTGACCCCGAGCTGATGCCTGAAATATTTGACCTGTTCACCCAAGGCGAGCGCTCATCCGGTCGACGCCAAGGCGGTTTGGGTCTCGGTTTGGCACTGGTTAAAAGTCTGGTTCAAATGCACGGCGGGCGTGTCACCGCCGCCAGTCCCGGCCCCGGCAAGGGCTCGCGTTTCAGCGTTTATTTACCCTGCGCCCGCATGGAGGATTTACCCGCTCCAGTGCCCACGACGATCGCGACCTTGGGCCCATCGGGCCACGGGCTGCAACTGCGCTTGGTCGACGACAACGTCGAAGCCGCCCAAACCTTGGCCATGCTGCTGCAAATGGATGGCTTTGATGTGGCCGTGAGCTTTGACGGCGTTTCGACACTGCAGCAGATTCAAGCAGAAACAAAAAGTCCCGACATCTTCATCTTGGACATTGGCTTACCGGACATGGACGGTACCGAACTGGCCCAAAAATTGCGCGACTTCCCGCACTTGAAGCATACAAAAATGATCGCCCTGACGGGCTACGGACAAGCCAGCGACAAGGCCCGCTCACTCGCAGCTGGCTTTGATTACCACTTGGTCAAACCTGTGGACTACGCGCATCTCAAAGCGCTGCTGGTTGAGATTGCCGACGGTTTGAAAGCGCAGGCTTGAGACCCTAGGGTTATCACGCAAGAAGAAGGACTACCTTGTCGACATGCCCATTCCCCATTGATAATGTTCGGCGTTTACAGCCCCTTACAACATGGAGACAAGCATGAAAAAGTTTATAAAATTGGCATTCATCAGCGCATTGCTGGCGACTGGCGCGGCACAAGCGCAAACCGTAAAAATCGTCGGCCTGGTTGAACTCAGCGGCACCGGCGCCACGTCGGGCACTAACTTTGACAACGGCATGAAACTCGCCGTGAAAGAGATCAATGCAGCAGGCGGCATTCTGGGCCGCAAGATTGAATACACCTCCAACGACACGCAGTCCAACCCTGGCGTGGCCAAAGGCCTGGCAGAAAAAGCTGTCGACAACGAAGCCTACGTCGTCATGGGCCCGGTATTTTCTGGCTCCATCATGGTCAGCATGGCCGCCACCCGCCGCGCCGAAATTCCGAACTTCACGGGCGGTGAGGCCGCAGCCATCACGGAGCAAGGCAACCCTTACGTCTTCAGAACCTCGTTCACCCAGTCCACGGCCATGCCGAAGATTGCCGGCTACATCAAGAACACCGTCAAGGCCAAAGCCGTCGACGTGATCTTCGTCAACAACGACTTCGGCAAAGGTGGCCGCGACCTGATCACGAAAGCCCTGGAAGCCCAAGGCATCAAAGTCGGCGCAGACGTCTCGACAGAACCTGGCCAAGTCGACTTCAGCAGCGCCGTGATCAAGGTCAAGCAGAGCAACAGTGATGCCGTTTTCGTTTACTCCAACGAAGAAGAGTCCGCCCGCTTGCTGCGCGAACTCAAAAAGCAAGGCTACAAAAAACCCATCATTGGTGAAACCACCCTGACCAGCCAGAAAGTCATCGAACTGGCGGGTGACGCTGCCAATGGCGCTATTGCGCATGTGGGCCTGACCGCCGACGCGCCGCAAGCCAACGTGAAGAAATTCGATGCAGCCTACCAGCGCGAGTACAAGTCCAAGACCGACCACAACGGTTTGAAAGGCTATATCGGCATCTACACCGTCAAGGCCGTGACCGAAAAAATCGGCAAGTTTGAACCCAAGGCTTTTGCCGCGGCCATGAAAAATATCAGCCTCTCGGCCAAGGCCGCTCCGGGCCTCCTGCTGGATGTCAGCTATGACGACAAGGGCGACCTAGACCGTGAGAGCTACATGACCAAAGTGGTCGCCGGCAAACAAGTCGTGACCAGCATCCTCCCACCCGTGAACAAAAAATAACAGGACTCTTCGCTTCACCCATGGACAACAGAAAATTCACATTGGCCGGTGTGATGGGCATGCCCATCACACAGTCGCGCTCGCCGATCCTTCACAACTACTGGATTGCCAAGTACGGCTTGCGAGGTGCTTACGGACACTTTCCGGTCGAGGCTCAGAACTTAGAGGCGGCTATTCGCGGCTTGTCCGCGTTGGGTTTGGCGGGTTGCAACGTGACCCAACCGCACAAGGTTGAGGCCCTCAAGTTGATGGATGTTGTCGACCCTTTGGCGCAGCGCATGGGAGCGATCAACTGCGTCGTGGTGCAGCCAGACGGCTCTCTGCACGGCTTCAACCATGATGGCTACGGCTACATTCAAAGCCTGAAAGACGCCAACCCAGATTGGCGTGCAGATGCTGGCCCGATCGTCGTGCTGGGCGCTGGCGGCGCGTCGCGCGCTGTGGTGCTCAGCTTGATCGACCAAGGTGCCACAGAGATTCGACTGGTGAATCGGACGCTCGACAAAGCGCAGGCCTTGGCCGCGGGCTATGAACACATCGTCAAAGTCGTTTCATGGGCAGAACGCAACAACGTCATGGAGGGTTGTGCGCTCTTGGTCAACACCACCAACCAAGGCATGTATGGCCAGCCACCTCTCGATGTGTCGCTAGATGCCTTGCCCACGACAGCGATGGTTTCTGACGCCATCTACATCCCGCTCGAAACGCCCTTGCTGGAAACCGCGCGCCTGCGTGGCAACAAGACTGCCAACGGTTTGGGCATGTTGCTGAACCAGGCACGCCCCGCATTCAAAGCGTGGTTCGGTGTCATGCCGGAGATCACGGATGAATTGAAGCAGGCCGTTCTGGCCACTTTTTAAAGCACAACCGATGAGCGTTTTAACCGAAAGAAAGATTGACGCTCACTGCCATGTGCTGGACCCTGCGCGGTTTCCGTACGCAGCCGACGTGACGTATCGCCCCGCCGGCCAAGAAATGGGGGACGCGCGGTATTTCCAGCAGCTGATGGCTTGCTACGCTGTCGAGCATGCGCTGCTGGTCGGCCCTAACTCAGGTTACGGCACAGACAACCGCTGCATGCTGGACGCCATCCACAATAGCAACGGCAAGTTCAAAGGCATTGCCGTGGTGGCCAATGACTGCTCTCTCGAGACCTTGGCAGAGCTCAAGTCACAGGGTGTCATCGGCCTGGCTTTCAATCCGTCGCTGCATGGTTTTGCGCATTACGCAGACATTGAACCCTTGCTCCAGCGTTTGAAAGCGCTGGACCTGTGGGCGCAGTTTCAAGTCGAAAACGACCAACTGCTTCAGTTCATGCCCATGCTCAAGCGCGTCGATGTGAAGTTGATGTTCGACCATTGCGGGCGCCCTGCCATTGATGCCGACACGCACCAAGCCGGCTTTCAGTCTTTGCTGGCTCTGGGCCGCGAAGGCCGCGCGGTGGTGAAAATATCGGGCTACGCTAAATTCTCTAAGGCTGGTTTTCCGTTTCCAGAAGTGCGCCCGTTTCTGGATGAATTGGTGCAGAATTTTGGCACCCAGCAATGCGTCTGGGCTTCTGACTGGCCCTACCTCAAAGCCCCTTTTCGGCTCGACTACGGCCCGATGCTCAAAGTCTTTGAAAACCAGTTTTCGAAGTCTGAGCGTGAGGTCATGATGTGGACGTCACCTAAGCGACACTTTGGATTTTGAGGCAAAGTACGGTTGTCTGTAATTTATCCGTACAGACGAAAAAAAAGCACCGAGCTGTTACGCTAAGTGCTTGATTTCCCTACCAAATTTGGTAGGCGCGAATGGACTCGAACCATCGACCCCCACCATGTCAAGGCAGGGAATGTGGTGTTTGTTAAACCTCGATGGACTCCACTTCCCTTCTGTAGCTATAGAAATTAGGTTTTTAAAATTCAATGCGATACGATACGGTTTTCCGTACTTTCCCATACTTTTGGTTTTGGTACATCCCGTACTTCTCCCATACTTTTAAAAACCGACATGGCTCATTCAATTTCCACGGTGACAGCACGAGCAAAATTAAAACCCCGTAGGGAACCGTACTGGTTCCGAATCACCATGGGCTTTTATTTGGGCTTTCGGAAAATGACGGCGACGAGCGAAGGGACATGGATTTTTCGAGCGATGGACGTTACAACCCAAAAGGAAGTCTTCAAAACAATGGGGGACTTCAGCGAGCTGCCTGCTCATCAACGCTTTGACGCCGCTCAAACTGAAGCTATGACTCAAGTGGCGCACATCGGCAAAGGCGGCATCATCAAGCCAAAAACGATCCGCGATGTGTGCGAGAGCTACGTTAACCAACAGCGCCAAAACAAAACCGCGAGCGCCGCCAAGGACGCCGAGAAGCGCTTCAACAGCTATGTTCTCGACAACGAGCGCTTCGCTGCCCTAGAGCTATCAAAGCTGACACCGGCACACATTGACTCATGGCGAAAAGCCTTGGCGAAGCGACCTACGACCAGTGGAGGCAACCGTGGAGAAAAGCGCACAGCCAGCACGTTGAACCGCGACATGACTCCGTTCCGCGCCGCCCTGAACCATGCCTTTGAAGAAAGCTGGGTAACGTCTGACTTCGCATGGCGTGGCAAGTTGAAGCCGATCGAAGACGCCGATAAAAAACGTGAGTTGTACCTCGATAAAGACCAGCGCACCAAGTTCATAAGCATGGCCACGCCTGATCTGGCTTTGTTTCTGCGCGGAATGGCAATGCTGCCAGTGAGACCCGGAGCGCTGTCAACGCTGACAGTTGGTGACTTTGACAAGCGGTTGATGACGTTACAAATCAAAGTTGACAAGACCGGTACTAGAAAAATCAAACTGCCAGCTGCAACGGCTGATGTGTTTGCATTGACAGCGAAGGACAAACTACCGTCTGCGCCACTTTTCGCTCGATCGAATGGGTCGGCTTGGAATAAGGACTCGTGGAAGTACCCAGTTAAAGATGCTGCAACCGCCGCCAATATGCCCGAAGGAACGACTGCGTACACGCTGCGCCACAGCGTCATCTCCGACCTTGTGCATGGGGGGCTCGACCTGCTGACAGTAGCGCAAATCAGCGGCACAAGCGTCCGCATTATCGAAAAGCATTACGGCCATCTGCGCGGTGAGATTGCCGCCAACGCCTTGGCATCCCTAGTGCTGTAAGGAGCCGTCACGCTTTCAGCCTAGCTGCATTTACCACGGACTCAACAAACTGGATCAGGCTGCTCACTGAGCAATTTCAGCGTTTACTAAGGACGAAGTTAGCAAAGAGCCGTCAGATGTATTCGAGCACTTGCATTGCGTAAAACACTGAGATCGTGAATCGCAGAGTGTTTAATTGGCCATCTATTTTTTCTATGAATTGTTGCTTTATTGCATCAATTTAAATTTATTTAAATAAATTGGTGGCCATTTTTGTTGCTCTTTGAGCCACTAAGTAGCGGCTTGTAGATTAAAGCAACACCTTGAGTAATTGAGGAAAGAAAGTACTCTTGTTACAGTAGGTCGTCAGGTCATCCAAGTAGCACTTTTCGAATCTCCATGGATGCTCAGACCACTTGCTCAAAGCAAAGAACCCCAGACGCCTTGCAGGGCAAAAGGGGTTCTTTGGGCACAAAGGCCAGAAGAGTTGATACACACTTCAACCTTTGTTTATATGCGCTTTTTTAGGACAAGTAAAGCTTTGGCTGAATTTTTACAAACTCAGCCAGCCTGCTGGACTTGACTTAGCTGCATATAAATAGCCCTGCAATGAGCTTCTTTGATACTTATCACAAGGAGTCTTTATGGCGGAAATTACAAACGTAACAGCGCAACATGCAGCCCAGCCCGACGCGAGTCTTTGGCGGCTACCCACTGTTCTTCAGAATGTCCCCGTCAGCCGCTCAGGTTGGCTTGAAGGGGTGAGAACCGGTCGCTTCCCTGCCCCTGTACGCATCGGCGCACGCTGCGTAGCTTGGCGTTCCTCGGAAATCCGCAGCTTGATCGCATCACTCTAAGCGGGGTCTCAAAATGATAAACAGTGACGTCAAGTCGGGCGTAAGCCTGCCCGTGAAGCTTCAATTTACCGAGATCAGCAGCAAGGAATACGCAACCTTGATGGCGAAATTTGCCATGCTCGGACACGTTCTACAACGCAACATCCGCGCTGATGATGGCCGCAGCACCTACATCGTTGAACGCTGGGGCCATGCCCGGTACTTTACACATCTACATGATGTGAACTCATTTTTGGTCCAGATCGGGGGAGTAAATGCTTAACAAAATCGAACTAGCACAGGTTGTATGGATGACTGAACCTATCCAATCCGTGAGGCCTTTCTCAGCATTAATCATGTTGGAGGTGGCAGCATGAGCGGGGCTGCATTTTTGAGAATTAAAAAACTCAAGGGTGTCAGCATCATCAAAGTGGCGGCGCGTCATAACAGGCGTGCGATTCAAGCTGAGATCGGCGCATCGGGAAGTATTGATCCGACACGCTCACACTTGAATGAAACCCTTGCAGGGCCGTCTACTGCTGATGAGGTGGCTCGGCTTGCCAAGGACTTGACGGCAGCAGCTGATGTAACCAAGCCCCGCAAAGATGCGGTGATGGGGATTGAAATTGTTTTTGGCTTGCCGCCTGCACACAACATTGATGACAAGGCCTACTTCAGCGATTGCACGGATTGGGCTGGTGCCTACTTCGGCGGCGTTCAAAACATCCTGAGCGCGGACATTCATCGTGACGAGGCAGCACCGCATTGCCATATTCTGATTTTGCCGCTGATCGACGGGCGCATGAATGGCTCAGACATGATCGGCGGTAAGCAAAAGCTGACGGCCATGCAAACCAAATTTCACCAAGATGTGGCGTCTCGATACGGACTGCGCAAAGCACCCGCCAGACTAAACAGCGCAGCAAAGCTGGCAGCGTCAGCGGCTGTAATCAAGGAGCTTCGAAAGTCGGGCGACAAGGCGCTGCAGAGCGCCGCATGGCCGAACATCCGCGCAGGGATAGAAAACGATCCTAGGCCGTTCCTGCTGTCAATGGGCATTGAAGTTACGACGCCAAAAAAGAAGCTCAAGTCGATGGCGTCCATATTCACGGGCACCGGCAAAGGCTCGCAAAAAGAAACGAATCTGTAAGACTTGCATCACCTGCGAAAGACCGAACCCTATGCTCTGTAGGGTTCGTCTCCAAATAATCTTCATCTGCACGCTCTGATCTACGCCCAGCACTGCCAGCGGCTATCAATGTCGACCATAAACGGCCTCACAACGCGGTACTAGTCAACGGGTCTTACCGCCCCCACCCCCGGGAGGGTGGCATGGCCCGGCACATCACCCCCGGGTGCCTAAGGACTGCTCATCTCTCGCCATCAGACGCACAAATATGATTCGATTTAAAAAATTACCGCCGACGGGATTCAGCGAGTACCATTAAAAAAGGAAATATTTGATTACATAACATTAGGGCAAGCGTATGACGAAACAAACAACCATCGACAGCGTGAGTCGTTTGGCGATGAAGCTGACCACCAAAGAGCTGGCAACTGGGGAGAACGAGTCATCTGCTGAATTGCTTCAAGCATTGGGCGCGGTGGCCAAGATGCTAGAAGACAAAGCAGGAAATAACAACGACATCAAGGCGCTGGCGATGCAGGTGCAGGGCTTGGTCAAAGAAAAAATGAAGAGCTAATGAACACTTTTCGAGGATGAAGCATGACCCGTCTTGCTGGGTATAACTTACTGGCTTGCCCCGGTTGTGGGCAAGTACACACACGTCCGTCGTATTCCTCTATCTCGGTTTACACACCCAAAGATGTCATCTCATCCAACACCAAAACTTGTGCCAATTGTAAAAATCAATTTTCAGCGGATGAGTTCAACAAAGTGGGTTATCTGAGTCGCTTCACCAAGGAAGAAGAATCAGCGCGAATTGCATGGATGGTTCATTTAGTTGGGCTAGGGCCTCCTCCCGCAATCTTGCCTCCAAAACCTTTCTTTCTCAGCAACTGGCTAGCGTTGAAAGCCATTTTCAAGCCAGCACCGAAGCTACCTGAACCGAAGAAACCTTGGGATGAATATCCGCCTTTGATTTGACTTTTAGGCTAAGTCATTTCTTACATGTGTGTCGCTACATAGGCCACAACATCATGCCGAAACTGAGATCACTTGTGACACTGACGCCAACGACCCTATCAAATTCAGACGCACTCTATGAAAAAGCGATGTCACATCATCATCGCTTAAATGCGGAGGATGTTCAGCAGGCTATTTTCATTGATTACGAGGGCAACATCGATAAACCTCCAACGCTGCTAGGCTGGCGCTTGATGGGGGAAACCCATGCGTCAATCATCGAAGCCGCATTTACCGTTTGCGCGAATCGGTACGGGGCCAAGAGCGTTGAATTTCAAGACCACGCTACGCTTGCCCTGCATTTGATTGAACTGGCCGAGCAGGAGGGCCGTAAGCTAGTGAGTTGGAGCGAGCACGATTTCAGGGTCATGGCGGCGGTGCTCAGTGAGTCCGATCAAGTACGGCTACGCACCGTTTATGTGAATGCCATTCGCACTTCAAGGCCGTGGCATTACTTGACGCAGGGTAAGGCCGCGAAAGATGCGAGCCTTGCCTATTTCAGTCAATTGCTGGGCTTCGCTATTCCGACTCGTTACGGGCTTGGGTTGGTCGGGCAAGGGCTTCGCCTGATCCGCCTGCAAATTAACGAAGGCCGAACTTATGCGGCACTTACGAAAAGTGCACGCGCATCGTGGGTCTCAATCGTCAAGCACAACCGCTTCGACTTAGCGGCCATGGAATTCGTATTGCGATTAATCACGACACCCCGAAAATTACAAGACACCTTACTTGCATTGCCAGAGGAGATTTAGCTTGTCGAAATTTGTGAAGAAGCTTCAAGCACTGTCAGGTCTGGATTCAGTTGCACGCTACATATGGCGACGTAAATACCTGAGCACGGAAAACACACGTGCTATCGAGCTGAGCAACGACGTGGCCAATGGTCTGGATGCGCTGGAACGTATCACGACGGAACCCGCAGTCTGGTGGTCGCACCGGTTGTTACTCGCGCATGTCCATGCCCACCATCATTATGGAGTTGTTGCCATGAAACGTATTTTTGTATTAATATTTTTTTCGTTATTAATTATTCCCGCCGCATATGCCAATGAAAACCAAGCGCGACTTCTTGCTGCTCTGACCGTATTGGATGAGGCCCGATCCACTTATAAGCCTGAAATCGACACCACTAATGCACTCATGTTTCTTGGCGAATGTGTTGCTCTCGCGAGTGCTTTGCTTGATGGGGAGATGGCTGGAATTAAGACTTGGTCAAATCCTGTTTTCAGACAATATACGAGGCCATATGCCTCGCAAGCTTTTTTTTGTGGAGAGGTTGCGGAGCGCCAAGCTCTTCACCTAGAGAGAATTCGTGCCTCCTCTCGTATAGTGAATACGATCCGGCACGTTGGAAAAATCATGACATCGATAAGGTGACTTTATATGGCTTAAAACATTGACTTAAAAATAGAGTGCAGTTGACACGGAATTATAGGAAGTGATGTACCTTAGTTAAGGATTAATAAAAATGTTAAAAACTCTGTCCCTGCAAGCAAAATTAAAAGGATTGATGTGGCGAAATTAATAAATTTTCAAATCCCCCGCAATCGTTCAGGCTCTCAATTGAGTTTTGGAAATCGATTTATATATTTTTTTGCGTTTAGTGCTCTAGCTGGTCTCGCCAATGCCCAGTGGCGAGGTGATTGCTTTGATGCCGGAAAGTTTGTTTATAAAACGACGGAAGCGAGGGCGGCTGGTATACCCATGGAACTACAGCAGCAATGGCTGCGAGAGTTCGGAAAGAACTCGCGTATGTCGCATGCAGAAGCCGAGGAATGGGTATCGCAGAGGGAAATTCTTATTGCGTACTCCTATGTTGGGAAGCCAGACCCGTCTATGGCAATGCAAATCATTGTGGAATCGTGCCTTTCGAATCAGAAAGCTAAAGTGCGCTGACCCTAAGGGCTGAGGGCTGAGGGCTGAGGGCTGAGGAAAGCTTGCTATCGTTGTCGTGGATTTTTTGCTTAAATTTTAAGCGGCCTAGTTAAAATACAAACATCTAAAATGCGAGGCACACACAATGGCGATTGGCATTAAATCTGGTGGACGGGCCAAGGGCACGCCGAACAAGCGAACGATAGAGGTTGCAGAGCTTCTCTACGCCCTCGGCTGTGACCCGGTGGAGGGCATGGCACGGATCGCAATGGATGAGGCTCACGCCCCTGAATTGCGCGGAAGAATGTATGCGGAGTTGGCTGGCTACCTCTTCCCCAAGCGCAAAGCTCTGGAGATCAAGGACGCAGGTCGCAATGTGACTTTTCAAATCTGTACTGAGTTCACTGAACCTGTACAGCCAACACACCAAGCTGTCTCTCCAAAGTAGAAAGGAACAGATCGCAACAGACGGGCACTCATGTTCGGGTAGTGTGCCCTCATCTAGCGCGTCACCTGCACCGTGGTGGTCACGGATCGTCGTGCTTGAGCGTTGACGCCAATCATCGTTGACAGCCACAGAGCACTTGATGCGCAACGATCTACCTCATCCAATCCGTGATCGACCTCAAGAGCCCCGTCGGGGATTGATGCCGTTATCTGAGGGCTGAATAGTAGGGAAATCAAAAAGTGGTTTTCCGTACTTTTCCCATACCGACGAAAAAAAAGCACCGAGCTGTTACGCTAAGTGCTTGATTTCCCTACCAAATTTGGTAGGCGCGAATGGACTCGAACCATCGACCCCCACCATGTCAAGGTGGTGCTCTAACCAGCTGAGCTACGCGCCTGAAACTGTTCGACCTCATGATTGTAGCAGTGAGAAACGCCTGTTTTTGAGAGGCTCAAAACTTTTATCGTTGAAACGTCGGAAATATCTGCGACACCAGCCCGACTCGTTCAGCGTCTGCGCGCTGAACGGACCCCGGCCACATCTGCCACCACCCCGAGCACATGGTTCAATCGACCCGAATCGCCCACTTCAACAGTGAAAGTCATCCACGCGGTGCCGCCGCGGTTGTCTTTCACGGATTGCGTCTGCACGCCAATCACGTTCATTTTTTCTTTCGAAAAAACTTCTGAAATATCGCGCAGCAAACCTTGGCGGTCGTTCGCTTCAATCGCCACATCGACCGGATAGAGCGCGCCAGCAGCAGCCTGTTGACCGCCCCACTCCACATCAATCACACGGTCTGGACTGCCGGAAGCCATGTTGCGAAAATTGCTGCAATCTGAGCGGTGAATGCTCACGCCACGGCCTTTGGTCACAAAGCCCAAAATAGCATCAGGGGGTGCCGGTTTGCAGCATTTGGCCAGCTGCGTCAACAGGGAATCGAGACCCACCACCAGCACGCCACCCGAGGTGCTTTTGGCAGACTTGTCTGGGCGCGGTTTTTTGGCGAGAACGTAGTCGTCTTGTGTTGGGGACGGCTCCGGCGGGTTGAGCATGTTTTCAATGGTGCGCAGCGACAGCTCGTCTTTGCCGACCACCTCAAACAAATCTTCGGCATTTTTGAACCCCAACTTCGACGCCAAGTCGTCCAGTTTGATGGACGTCTTGCCTTCACGTTGCAGTAATTTTTCAACCGCTTCCCGGCCACGCGCAACCGTTTGCTGCATGGCCAAGCCGTTGAACCACGCACGCACTTTGGACTTGGCTCGGGCACTCGACAAAAAGCCCAGCTCCGGGTTCAGCCAGTCACGTGACGGTCCGCCTTCTTTGACGGTGATGACCTCCACCGTCTGGCCATTTTGCAGGGGTGTGTTGAGCGGCACCATGACGCCGTCCAGACGCGCTCCCCGGCAACGGTGGCCCAAACTGGTGTGCACGCTGTAAGCGAAGTCGACCGTGGTGGCACCGCGCGGCAGTTCAACCACGGCAGCCTCTGGCGTGAGGACGTAAATACGGTCTTCAAAAAGCCCCTGCCCGGCGTTTTGCGCTTTGGCCGACAACGGGCCAGACAGGTCTCGCTCCCAAGCCAGCAGTTGGCGCAGCACCGCAATTTTGGCGTCGTACTCGCTGCTGGCTGAGACACCGGCGTAGCCCTTGGTGCCAGCTTCCTTGTAAGCCCAGTGCGCCGCGACGCCGTGCTCGGCATGGTCGTGCATGGCTTGCGTGCGGATCTGAATTTCGACCGCCCGACCTGCTTCATCCCTCACCACGGTGTGCAGCGATTGATATCCGTTGGCCTTGGGCTTGGCGATGTAGTCGTCAAACTCACCGTCGATCGGCGAAAAATGAGCGTGTACAAAAGCCAGTGCGGCGTAGCAGCCTTTGATGTCAGCGGCGATGACACGCAGCGCGCGAATATCAAACACTTGCTCAAAGTCCAGCGACTTGCCGCGCATTTTTTTGACGATGCTGTAGATGTGTTTCGGTCGGCCCTGCACCAGCGCCGCAATGCCTTGTTGATTCAGCGAGCGCTCGAGTTGCGCCCGCAACGACTCCATGAAGCCTTCACGGTAGGCCCGCTTTTCGTCGAGCAGGCGAGCCACCTGCTTGTAGGTTTCAGGTTCGAGAAACCGGAACGACAAGTCTTCCATTTCCCATTTGAGCTGCCAGATGCCCAAGCGGTTGGCCAAAGGTGCAAAAACATGCAGCGACTCGTGCGCCAGTGCGGGCGGCGGCTCTTGTTTGCTGGCGGCGTAGTAGCGCAGGGTCTGCAGCCGTGAGGCGAGACGCAGCATGACGACGCGCAAGTCCCGCGAAAATGCCAGCAGCATCTTGCGCACATTTTCCGACTGCAGCGCCGGGTCTTCTGTCAGTTGTGCGTGGGCGTTGGCCGTGCGCGCTTGCCGCTGCACGTTCACCAATTTGTTGGTTTCCAGCGCCAGCGTAGCGAAGCTTGCGCCAAAAGCTTTGGTGATGACTTCCAGCGGCTTGTTCAGGTGCGGGCAGGAATGAATCAGGTAAATGGCGGCCTGCATCGCCTCGCTGCCACCGATTGATTTAAGAATAGCGACCACAGCATCTGCATGGGCCAGAATGTTCTCGCCCGTGTCCAGCGTCTCGCTGCCAATCAGCGGCTCGGCAAAGGCACGAGCGCGCTGCAACGCATGCGGCTGGTCCAGCGAAGTGTCAGCCGTCGCGGCAAGAATAGCGCCGCTGTCGGCGAGGGTTCCATTACTGATCATGGGATGCCATTAAAAAATCAACAACGACCGCCAACTGATCTGCGGACGTGATCGTCGGCGCGTGACCAACGCCTTTGAACTCAATCAAACGCGCGCGGGGTCCACGTTCCGTCATGGCCTTGGCGGTCTCTGCGCTCAGTAAATCCGACTCAACACCGCGCAGCAGCAAGGTGTCGGCCGAGATTTGGTCGTACAAGTGCCACAACAGCGCTTGACCTTCTTGCGTGGCGGTTTCACTCGCGGCACTGAACGGCTGGGCAATGGCCGGGTCGTAATGCAGCGTCCAGCGCTGGGGCGCGCTTGAGTCACTGTTGATGACAGCTCGCACCATCGGGGTGGACAGCGCCAGCCACTGCGCCGGCGTGTGTGGCCCAAAGCTCGAAGATGTTGCCCACATGGCGTCAGCCGCCTGCTGCACGGAGTCAAACTCGCCGCTCTTGCCCAAATAAGCCCCGATGCGTTGCAGCGCAGACCACTCGACGGTCGGGCCCACATCGTTCAAGACCAATTTGCGCACGCGTTGCGGCAGCGGTACATCAGCCCGACCACAAACCACCAGACCGATCAAACCGCCCATGCTGGTGCCGACCCAATCCAGCAGACCGATGGGTGCTTCAGCGTGCAGCTTGGCCAGCAAGCTGAGCATGTCTGCCGCGTAAGCCGGAATCTGGTAGCCCGCCGGGTCTTTCAACCAGTCACTTTGGCCCCGCCCGACCACGTCAGGGCAAATGACGCGCAAGGACGAACCGGCGGCACTGGCGCGCTCACACAGCGCTCGGGCCAGCGCGTCAAAGTCGCAGCCCTGGCGCGTTAAACCATGCACACACAACACCACATGGGCGCTGGCGGGGTCACCCCATTGCCAATAAGCCATGCGGTGAGAACCCGCGGTATCGGGGCAATTGACGAAAAGAAGCGTCGGCTGGATCATGTCTTGAATCGTTGTTGAGTGACTAGATAATAGAGGCGGCGCTTTTCAAACAGCACCGACTGACTTGATCCTAATTCATCCAGAGGAACCCCCATGCTCAAAGGTAAAACAGCACTCGTCACCGGCTCCACCAGCGGCATCGGTTTGGGCATTGCCAAGTCCCTCGCCGCGCGCGGCGCCAACATTGTGTTGAACGGCTTCGGCGACAGCGAAGGCCCCAAAGCCGAGATCGCAGCACTCGGTGTGCAAGTCGCGTTCCATGGCGCCGACATGAGCAAGCCCTCAGAGATTGAAGCGATGATGACGTTCGCGGCCCAACAGTTCGGCCGGGTCGACATTCTGGTCAACAACGCCGGCATTCAGCACGTCGCCTTGATCGAAGATTTTCCAATTGAGAAGTGGGACGCCGTGCTCGCCATCAATTTGTCCAGCGCCTTTCACGCCATGCGCCTCGCCCTGCCGGCCATGAAAGCCGCCGATTGGGGCCGCATCATCAACGTGTCATCGGCTCACGGTTTGGTCGGCTCGGCTGAGAAATCAGCCTACGTTGCAGCCAAACACGGGCTGATCGGCCTGACCAAAGTCGCCGCGCTAGAAACCGCCACCAGCGGCGTCACCTGTAACGCGATCTGCCCGGGCTGGGTCTTGACGCCACTGGTTCAAAAGCAGGTTGACGCCAAAGCCGCTGCCCAAAACATCAGCAACGAAGAAGCCAAACGCCAACTGCTGGGTGAAAAAGAGCCCTCTATGCAGTTCACCACCCCCGAAGAACTGGGTGAGTTGGCCGTGTTTTTCTGCTCACCCGCAGGCAACAACGTGCGCGGCGTGGCGTGGAACATGGACGGTGGTTGGGTGGCGCAATAAAGAGGATTTGCCGCATACAGTCGGGGCAAAGCGCTGCCAGTAAGCATCGTCTCGCACTTCACGGCGAGACAGTCAGACCTCTGCGCTCAGGTCACCTTGTGGCTCCGTGAGACGCCATGCTGCACGACAGCGCCAACACGCCAGTCTGGCGCTTACTTGGGAAAAGTCGACATCGTGCGGATTGAAGATGTGTATGGGCACAAGGGATAGGCGTTATTTCACTGGCGATACAATACCCACATATCTACGATATAGCCACGATACAAATGCTTGACGAAAAAGACGCCATCATTTTGGCTACAGTGCGTGAAACACCGACCTTGGCCAGCACGGCGGCAGAGCGCACGGGGTTGTCGCGGGTTGCTGTGTCTCGACGCATCAAAAAGCTGGCCGACACAGGCTATCTTGAGCGCCACGGCAGTGGTACACGCCAAACCTACTCGTCCGGCATCAACCATTTTTGGCTGCTGCAGACCGATGTTGCAACGGTAGCGCAGTCTGGCGGCGAATTCGGTGCATGGGAAAGACATGTGGCGCCATTACTGCAGGAGCTGCCCGGCAACATGGTGAACTTGGCCAACATCGCCTTCACTGAGATGATCAACAACGTGCTGGATCATTCACAAGCCAGCCATGTGATGATGGCTGCCCATGTGTTTGGGGGCCAACTACAAATGCTGGTGGCCGATGACGGTGTCGGCATTTTCAGGCGCATTGCCCAAGCGCTTGAACTGTTTGACGACCGGCTTGCCTTGCTTGAACTGGCCAAGGGGAAGTTCACGACAGCGCCAGACGCGCACTCTGGCATGGGCGTTTTTGTGTCATCGCGCATGCTTGACGGTTTTGCCATTGACTCGAAGGGGCTGACCTTTGACCTTCGCCTGGGTGCGCAGAAGCTGGCCGCATTCAACTGGGTGGATGCAACTGCCCTGTCCCGAGCCGCAGGACAAGGCACTGTGGTGCGGATGGATCTGGCGCTGAACACGACTCGCACAGCGCAAGCTGTCTACAAAACCTATTTCTCACCGGACACTGTGGGCGGCGACGCCTTCCACACCACGGAAGTTCCGGTGCGCTTAGCGCAACTCAGCAGCCAACTGACCTCCCGCTCGCAGGGTAAGTGGGTGGTCGAGCGTGCCACGCAGTTCAAAACCGTGGTGCTGGATTTTGCAGGGGTGAGCCTCGTGGGCCAAGGCTTTGTCGACGAAGTGTTTCGCGTCTTTGCCACGGCTCACCCAGAAGTACAGCTCAAACCGGTCAACTTGCTGCCAGAGGTAGCACAAGCGCTTCAAATGTTTGCGCCTCATGTCAGCCTTACAACTCGTGGACACACCTGACAGCGTCCATTGACGCGCCCTGCAACCGTCCCACGCTGGAGTCGTTCAATGCCTTCCGTGGCTACAAGCAAAGAACGGAAGTCTATTGGCCCTGGATTGCCGAGCTAGGCTCGCAAGGAATGCAGTCTTCGATCACGATCACCCGGCTAAATCTTCCCCGCTTCGACAAGCACGTAAGTTGAACCATCGGCCAAGGTCGGCCCAGCGAGTTTGTCTGTACCCGTGCTTTGCTGCGGCTTGACTTGAACACTCTGGCAACTGATCGCCTTCAATCGGCTTGCGCCAAGCTGGCTTTCAATGATGCTTCGCTGGCAACGGGATAACTTTTGAAATGCTGGCAGTACGCCTTCACGGCCAGCGCCAAGCTCAGCCCGCACACGGGCGACTTAAACCCCATCAAGTCCGTCCGCGGTCGGGGCTATCAACTCTGCGTCGACTTGGAGATTCAGTGAGCACTTGGCGTTAGCCAGAGAGTGACGTTGACACGCAGCTGGCGCACCCGCTCCCGTCACCACTTGTCCTGAAAGTTCTCAGCTTCAACCTCAAGAGTTGATCTGAGCCCAAGCCTTGTCCAGCCGCTTGACGCTCACCGGCTGCGGTGTGCGCAGTTCCTGCGCAAAAAAGCTCACCCGCAATTCTTCCAGCAGCCAGCGGTATTCCTGCATGCGCGCATCGACCGCGCCTTTGCGGTCAGCCACGAGTCGCCAATAGCGCTGCTCTTGCAGCTTCATCTCGGCCAGACGGGCGGTGTCGCGGGCCGGGTCAGCGCGCCATTTTTCCAGCCGCAAGGTGATGGCTTTCAGGTAGCGCGGAAAGTGCTGCAATTGTCCGTAGGGCGTCGTCATCAAAAACCGTTTCGGCACCAAGCGCTGCAGCTGCTGGGCGGCATCGGCTGACGCTTCTGCAGCGTTTTTAGTGTCTTTGATCTTGCGCTGGGCAGCGGCGAATTCAATCAAAATGCTCGCGGCCAAACGCGCCACTTCGCTGGCGATCAAGGTCAGCCGACCACGCCCATCGTCGACCCGTTTTTTGAACTCAGCCTCGGCGGTCGGCAAGGGCTCCACCAGAAAAGCCCGGTCCAACGCCACGTCAATGATCTGCGTGCGCAATTCTTCAAGCGTGCCGCCGCCAGAGTTGTCTGCCGCGCGGCCGACCAGCATGTAGGCCGTCGCTGTTTTTTGCAGATCGGGCAAGTTCTTTTCTAAGTATTTCAGAGCATCTTTGATCTGCAAAGAGAACAAGCGACGCAGCCCGGCGCGGTGTTTGGTCGCCGCCATGTCGGGCTCGTCGAAGACCTCAATCGTCACCGCGTCACCCAAATCCATCAGCGCCGGAAAGCCGATCAGCGTTTGTGCGCCTTTGCGAATCTCCATCAGCTCGGGCAACTCCCCAAAGCTCCAGCTGGTGTAGCGGTCTGGGCTTTTAGGTGCGGCTGCCGGCGCGGTTTTGGCTGCAGCCACCTGCGCGCCGCGTGCCTTGCTGACCGAATCTGACGTCGCTGTCGTCGGTTCGACAACCGCCGGCGCCACCTTGAGGTTTTTAAGCCCAGCCAGCGCCTGAAATGCACCGCGCGCCTGCGCCCCTAAGTCACCTTTGAGCGCGCCCAAGTTGCGGCCCAAGCCGAGTTGGCGGCCGTGTTCGTCGACGACCCGGAAGTTCATGAACAGATGCGGCGGCAACATGTCGAGCTTCATGTCGTTGCGCTTGATGTCCAGCGAGGTCGCATCGCGCACCCACTTGAGCACGGCGTCGGTGAGCGAGCCACCACCCCATTTATCGGGTTGCAGCAGATCAGCCGCCATGCGCGCAGCGGTTTCGGGCAAGGGCACCAAGCGCGAACGCGGGCGCTGGTGCAGCGTTTTAATCAGCGCTTGGATCTTGTCCTTGAGCAAACCCGGCACCAACCATTCGCAACGCTCGTCATTCACCTGATTCAAGGCGAACAACGGCACTTCAACCGTGACGCCGTCTTTCGCATCACCCGGCTCGTGCAGATAGCTCACGCTGCAATCCACACCGCCAAGGCGCAAGGTTCTGGGGAAAGCCTGCGTGGTGATGCCCGCCGCTTCATGGCGCATGAGTTCTTCACGCGACAGCAGTAGCAGTTGCGGCTGCTTTTTGACTTCGTCTTTGTACCAGTGCTCACAACCGGCACCGGTGCAAATATCGGTCGGCAATTGCTGGTCGTAAAAAGCGTAGATCAGTTCTTCATCAACCAGCACGTCTTGACGGCGTGCTTTGTGTTCCAGGTCTTGCACCTGAACGATGAGTTTTTGGTTCGCCGCCAAAAATGGCAGCTTGGTGTCCCAGTTACCGGCCACCAGCGCTTCACGGATGAAAATTTCACGGGCGCCCACCGGGTCAACCCGGCCGAAGTTAACCCGGCGGCCGTTGTAGATCACCAAGCCATACAGCGTGGCGCGCTCAAGGGCCGTGACTTGCGCGGCTTTTTTCTCCCAGTGCGGATCAAGCAGCTGTTTTTTGAGCAAATGCCCTGCGACCTGCTCCACCCATTGCGGTTCGATGTTGGCAATGCCCCGGCCAAACAGCCGCGTGGTTTCCACCAGCTCGGCCGCGACAATCCAGCGGCCCGGTTTTTTGCTCAACTTGGCACCAGGATGGCGGTAAAAGCGAATACCGCGCGCGCCCAAATACGCTTCTTCGTCTTCGGCCTTGTAGCCCAAGTTGCCCAGCAGACCGCAGAGCATCGACAGGTGCAACTGCTCGTAGCTGGCCGGCTTGCTGTTGATCTGCCAACCCTGCTCGCCAATGACGCCGTGCAGCTGCGAGTGGATGTCGCGCCATTCACGCACGCGGCGGATGTTGACGAAATTCTCACGCAGCAGGTTTTCGTACTGGCGGTTCGACAGCTTGTGTTCGGCCGCATGACCACCACGTGAGTCACCCAGCCATTTCCACAGCTTTAAATAACCGGCGAACTCGCTCTTTTCATCGTCGAACTTGGCATGCGCTTGGTCGGCCTGCGCCTGCTTGTCCATCGGCCGGTCACGCACGTCTTGCACGCTGAGCGCGCTGGCAATGACCATCACCTCGTCGAGCGCTTGACGGTCGCGGGCTTCCAAAATCATGCGGCCCACGCGCGGATCCAGCGGCAGCTTGGCCAGCGTGCGACCCACCGCGGTCAGTTCGTTGTCGTCGTCGACAGCGCCCAACTCGGCCAGCAGCTGGTAGCCGTCGGCAATGGCGCGCCCCTGCGGCGGCTCGATGAAGGCAAAGGCTTCCACCGCGCCCAAGTGCAAGGACTTCATGCGCAAAATCACGGCGGCCAACGAACTGCGCAAAATCTCCGGATCGGTGAAGCGCGCTCGGCCCAAAAAGTCCTGCTCGTCGTAGAGACGAATGCAAATACCATCGGCGACCCGACCACAACGACCGGCGCGCTGATTCGCAGCCGCCTGCGAAATCGGCTCGACCATCAGCTGCTCGACCTTGTTCCTGAAGCTGTAGCGTTTGACCCGCGCGGTGCCTGCGTCAATCACATACCGAATGCCCGGCACCGTCAGCGAAGTCTCAGCAACGTTGGTGGCCAGCACAATGCGCCTGCCGTTGTGGCCTTCAAAAATTTGGTCTTGCTCGGCTTGGCTCAGGCGAGCAAACAGCGGCAACACTTCGGCATTGCGCAGCAGCGGTTGGTGGCTCAGGTGTTTACGCAGGTGATCCGCAGCTTCCCGAATCTCGCGCTCACCGGGCAGAAACACCAGAATATCGCCCGCGCTGTGCGGGCTGCGCCAGAGTTCATCCACGCCATCGGCAATCGCGTCGTTCAGGTCGTAATCACGCGACTCTTCATAAGGGCGATAGCGCTGCTCGACCGGAAACATGCGGCCCGACACCATGATGACGGGCGCAGGCCCTTTGCTTGACGCGAAGTAATCCGCGAAGCGCTGCGCATCAATCGTCGCTGAGGTGATGATGACTTTGAGGTCTGGCCTGCGCGGCAGCAACTGGCGCAGATAGCCCAGCAAAAAGTCGATGTTCAGACTGCGCTCATGCGCCTCGTCAATGATGATGGTGTCGTAGTTTTTGAGCAGCGGGTCGGTCTGCGTCTCGGCCAACAAGATACCGTCGGTCATGAGTTTGACCGAGGCGTCACGGCTCAACCGATCTTGAAAGCGCACCTTGTAGCCAACGACGTCGCCGAGGGTTGTCTTGAGTTCTTCGGCAATGCGCTTCGCCACACTGGAGGCGGCAATACGGCGTGGCTGTGTGTGGCCAATCAAGGGGCCGCGACCGCCCGGGTAATTGAGCTTTCCGCGTCCCATGGCCAAGGCGATTTTGGGCAACTGCGTGGTCTTGCCAGAGCCGGTTTCGCCGCAAACGATGACCACTTGATGCGCCGCAATGGCGGCGGTTATTTCGTCGCGCTTGCCCGACACCGGCAACGATTCGGGGAACTCAATGACCAAGGCAGGAGGTGAAATGGCAGACAAGCGGATAACTTCAGTGAACTTAGGTGAAAATCGGGGAAAAATTGCGCGGCTAGCTGCGCATTATCGGCTCAGAAGCCGCCCTCAACGCCCGTCAAGATTCCACTTTCTTCACCAGAACCGCCCATGTCCGCAGTCTTCAATTTTACCTTTGTGCCCTGGTTTCGCTCGGTGGCGCCGTACATTCACCTGCACCGTGGCAAGACTTTTGTGATTGGCATGGCCGGTGAAGCGATTGCTGCTGGCAAGCTGCAAAACATCGCACAAGACTTGGCGCTGATTCAAAGCATGGGCGTGAAGATCGTGCTGGTGCATGGCTTCAGGCCGCAGGTCAACGAGCAACTGGCCGCCAAGGGCCACGCCGCGCAGTATTCACACGGCACGCGCATCACCGACTCGGTCGCGCTGGACTGCGCCCAAGAAGCCGCCGGCCAACTGCGCTACGAAATTGAAGCCGCCTTCAGCCAAGGCTTGCCCAACACGCCCATGGCCGGCTCCACGGTGCGGGTGATTTCAGGCAACTTCATCACCGCGCGGCCTGTCGGCATCGTCGACGGCATTGACTTCAAACACTCGGGCTTGGTTCGCAAAGTGGACACCGTCGGCATCCAGCGAACACTTGAGTTTGGCTCGATGGTGCTGCTGTCGCCGTTCGGTTTTTCACCTACTGGCGAAGCTTTCAACCTGAGCATGGAAGAAGTCGCGACCAGCGTGGCCATCGAATTGAAAGCAGACAAACTGATCTTTTTGACCGAGGTGCCCGGTATTCGCATCAACCCCTCCGAGCCGGCCAGCGAGGACAACCCCATCGACACCGAGCTGCCTTTGGCGGCGGCCAAAAAATTACTGAAGGATGTGCCGAACGCACTAGAACCGACGGACACCGCTTTTTACCTGCAGCATTGCGTCAAAGCCTGCCAGCAAGGCGTTGAGCGCAGCCACATTCTGCCGTTCGCCACAGACGGCTCTTTGCTGCTAGAAATTTATGTGCACGATGGCATCGGCACCATGGTGATTGATGAAAAGCTGGAAAGCTTGCGCGAAGCCACGGTCGACGACGTTGGCGGTATTTTGCAGTTGATCGAGCCCTACGAAAATGACGGCACACTGGTCAAGCGCGACCGCACTGAAATTGAACGCGATGCCGGCCAATACACCGTGATTGAGCATGACGGTGTGATCTTTGGATGTGCTGCGCTCTACCCTTACCCTGAGTCTAAAACCGGCGAGATGGCGGCTCTCACGGTGTCGCCACACACCCAAAGCCAAGGTGACGGCGAACGCATTCTCAAACGGGTTGAGCAGCGTGCCCGTGCCATGGGACTGCAAAGTATTTTTGTTCTCACCACCCGCACCATGCACTGGTTCTTGAAGCGCGGCTTCAAACCTGTGGATACGGACTGGTTGCCTGAAGCGCGCAAGCGCAAATACAACCTGAACCGCAAAAGTCAGGTGTTGGTGAAAATTCTGCACCCTTGAGGCCGCACCCAGAACCTTCAGACCTGTCTTCCTACACGTTCTTGCGTCTGCGCTGACGCGGTGCCCGTCGCCCGCCGCCTAAATTTCGGGCTGGAGGGGTACAGCATGGGAATGTCACTGAAGGACAAAGTCGAGCGCGTTGAGCAAACTGAAGTGCGGATACCGTGCGGCAACGCATGGCTCTATGGTGACTTGGCCTTGCCAGAGGGTTTTAGCGGCTTGGTTTTATTCGCCCATGGCAGCGGCAGTGGTCGACACAGTGCCCGCAATCGGCAGGTGGCGCAAGTCTTGCAAAACGCAGGCATCGGAACGCTGCTGTTTGATCTGTTGACCGCCACAGAAGAGCAAACCGATGTTCAGACAGGCGAACACCGCTTCAATATCGCGCTGCTCACACAGCGCATGCAAGACACCACGCTGTGGATCACCGCGCAAGCGCAATTCAAGGCGGTGCCGATCGGCTTTTTTGGTGCCAGCACCGGCAGTGCCGCGGCCTTGATTGCGGCGGCTCGCTTGGGCGGACGAGTGGCAGCCGTGGTCTCGCGCGGTGGCCGACCTGATCTGGCTGGCCCGGTGGTGTTGGCCAGCCTGCAAGCGCCGACCCTGCTGATTGTGGGCGGTGCAGACCATGACGTGATCGAGCTCAATCAGGACGCCTATCAACTGCTGCGTTGCGAGAAGCAGTTGGCCATCGTGCCGCACGCAACCCATCTGTTTGAAGAGCCGGGGGCCTTGGAACAAGTCTCCGCACTGGCCGCAGATTGGTTCAAACGCTATCTGAACAACACAGATACTTTTCAGGAGGCTTGGCGATGATGGCACGACCTTATTACACAGACCGCCATGATGCAGGACGCCAGCTGGCGAAGCAGCTCCTTCACTACCAAGACAAGCCTGATGTACTGGTTCTCGCCTTGCCGCGAGGCGGTGTGGCCGTGGGCTATGAAGTGGCCCGAACACTGCATGCACCTTTGGATGTGTTTGTGGTCCGCAAGCTCGGCTTGCCGGGGCATGAGGAATACGCCATGGGCGCAATTGCCAGCGGCGGCGTGCGTGTGATGAACCCCTTGCCGGGCATCACCGTGCCGCCTGAAGCGCTAGCGACCGTACTGGCCAAAGAGCAAGCCGAGTTGATCAGGCGTGAACAGCTTTACCGGGCGCAGCGTCCACCCATCCATATCGCCGGACGGACGGTGATATTGGTCGATGATGGGCTGGCAACCGGCGCCACCATGCGTGCCGCAGCGGTGGCTGTGGGGCAGCAGCACCCCTTGCGGGTGGTGGTGGCGGTGCCCGTTGGCGCCCGCGACAGTTGCCAAAGCTTGCGCGACGTGGCGTATGAAATTGTCTGCCCTGCCATGCCAGAACCTTTTCATGCGCTCAGCCTTTGGTATGACGTCATGCCGCAAGCCAGCGACGACGAAGTGCGCTCATTGCTGCAAAAAGCTTGGCATGAGCACGCTGCACACCCGGCGGAGCATTGAGTCATGGCCAACAAGTCGCTCAACAAGATCCCGTCACCGGTCAAAAAAGCGACCAGTACCTTGCTCGACGGATTGCAACGGAATTTGCATCCGCTGGTGGGTGCGGCGCAAGACTACGACCCCTTGCTACAAGCCATCGCCACCGCGCGCTTTGTCTTGATCGGCGAAGCCTCGCACGGCACCCACGAGTTTTACCGAGAGCGGGTGAAGATCACTCAGCGCTTGATTTTAGAAAAGGGCTTCACGGCCATCGCTGTTGAAGCTGATTGGCCTGACGCTTGGCGCGTCAACCGCTATGTGCGCGGCTTGTCTGGTGATCAAGATGCACGGGAAGCCTTGGCAGGTTTCGAGCGTTTCCCAGCTTGGATGTGGCGCAACACCGAGGTCTGCGACTTCGTGGAATGGCTGCGCCAACACAACAGCGGGCTCAGCCCTGAAAAGCAAGTCGGTTTTTACGGCATGGACTTATACAGCCTGTTCCGCTCCATGGAAGAAGTTCTGTCTTACCTAGACAGAACAGACCCAGAGGAAGCACTGCGGGCACGCTCGCGTTATGCCTGCTTCGACCATGTCGGTCAAGACAGTCAAGCCTATGGTTACGGCGCCGCCTACGGCATGGCCCGCAGTTGCGAAGACGAAGTCGTGCAGCAACTCCGTGCCATGACGCTGCGCTTGGCCCAAAATCCACCTGCGCTCGGCTTAGCGCGTGATGAGTATTTTTACGCCCAGCAAAATGCCCGGTTGGTGCGCAACGCCGAAGAGTATTACCGCAGCATGTTCCGTGGCCGCGTTTCATCGTGGAATCTGCGTGACAGCCACATGGTCGAGACCTTGGTGGCCTTGTCAAATCACTTGAGTCAGGGCGCCGCAGTGCCACGCATGGCGGTGTGGGCACACAACTCACACTTGGGCGATGCGGGTGTCACGGGCATGGGTGACCGTGGCGAGTGGAACGTCGGCCAGTTGATGCGCGAACGCTATGCTGCGGATGCCTTTCTGATTGGCATGAGCACCGATCACGGCACCGTCACCGCAGCCTCAGAATGGGACCAACCGCCGCAGCGAAAACGCGTCCGGCCAGGGCTTGAGGGAAGCTGGGAGGCCGTTTTTCACCAAGTTGGCACGCCGAACTTCATGCTGCTTTTAAAAGACAACATGGAACTATTGAACTTGACCGAAGCCCTGCGTCTGCAGCGCGCGATTGGTGTGATTTACCGGCCCGACACCGAGCGCCAAAGCCACTACTTTTTCACACACTTAGGACGGCAGTTTGATGCCCTCTTGCATTGGGACGAAAGCCATGCACTGGAGCCCTTGGACAAAAGCTTAACGTGGCATCAGGGTGAAGCCGGTGAAGTACCAGAGACGTATCCGTCAGGCATATAAAAAATCACAGACGCGAGCGGTCGCGCCGGTCAGCCAGCCTTAGCGAAGCCGCGAACTGAACAAGCGAAAGATCAGAAACACAGCCATCAGGCTGATGACGATAAAAGCCAGGAAAGACCAATTCGCGATAGACAGACCGAGAAAAGTCCAGTCAATCTTGGTGCAATCTCCGCTGCCCTTAAAGATCATGGGAATCGCACGCTGCAGCGGAAAGGTCTCGATCATGCCGTAGAAGTCGCGACCACAGGAGGCGAATTCAGGCGGGAACCACTGCAACCAACTTTGACGAGAAGCGACAAAAGCACCAAAACCTGCGCTGAGCAACAGGAGCCCCGAGCCGCCCAGAATGACCGAACGCCCCGAGAAAATGGCAGAAAATCCGGCAATCAACATCACCAACACCAGTGCATAACGTTGAACGATGCACATGGGACAAGGCTCAAGACCGACCACATGCTGCAAATACAGGCCAAAAGCCAACATGCAGACAGACGCCAAGGCAATCAAAGACAACAAACGGCGAGGCAATGCCGTGTTTTCAGACAAAAACATGTTCATTGGTTGCCGATTTTCTCAACTGAAGCCGTAACGCTGTGGAAAATTGTCAGGAATTCAAGTTGGCGGGTTGCTGAGCAATTCGTCCAGGCCCTTGCAAGATGGCGCGCAAACGGCTTGGGCTTTGCCCAACACCTTGCGTGTCCCCATCATGGAACGTGGACGGTGTTTGCCGCACATGAAGCACGACATGGTCGCACTGCCAAAGCTGGTTGTGGCCACAAAAGGCGAACCGGAGACTTTGGATTTATAGCGAAGGCCGTCTGGAAGGACGGCCGTTTTTGTTTCAGATCTGGCCACTGGCGTTACCTTTTTTCGGTTGGCGCATAGCGCGTTCTATGACTTGACTCGCTTGGCTTTTCAGCTTTAAGCGAACATCGATTGACGTGCAGCACTGCAAATGCTTATTGGCCAGCCGGGGCCGACCGATGACGTCATTTTTGGTTTTATTGATTTTTATTTTACCGCGCAATAAAGAATCACCTTTGGCAGCAATGACTTTGCCTTTGTGATGAAGGCCTAAAAGTGGGGCTGAAGCAAGAGCGTTTCGGCTTGAAAGATAATCACGCTTTGATTACGGTTGTCAGTTCATCAGCGGGCTCAACCGGCGACGATCAAGCATTCTTTTCAACAGCGCACTTCGCGAAAGACAACTCATATGGCACGGATGGTTAACTGCATCAAACTCGGCACCGAAGCTGAGGGCTTGGATTTCCCGCCGTACCCGGGTCCTTTGGGCAAACGCATCTGGGAAGAAGTCAGCAAAGCCGCTTGGGCTGAGTGGATGAAACAGCAAACCATGCTGGTCAACGAAAACCGCTTGAATTTGGCGGATCTACGGGCTCGTCAATACTTGGCCCGGCAGATGGAAAAGCACTTTTTTGGCGACGGCGCCGATGCCGTTGCAGGCTACGTCCCCCCGGCACCTTGACTTTTTGCTGACACCGGTTCGGCCCGTGTTGTTGCAAGCTTGCGGCCTGCCCGCAGCTTGGGCCGGGCAGTCGCAGTGGCGAGTTCTTGAAACCGACTTTGAGCTGGGGTTCAACTTCTTGGCCACTTGGCAAGCTTGGAAAGAAGACCCGCTGCGCCCCCGATTGCTTCATTTCGTCTCGACCCAAGCCTGTCCCAGCAGCGCGGCAGACCTTTTGCGCACTGCAGCCGAACACCCCGATTTATTGCCGCTGGCCCAGCAACTGGCCGAGCAGTGGCGCGGCTTGTTGCCCGGTTTTCATCGGCTGGTGTTTGAAGACGGCCACGTCTTGTTGACTCTGGGCATTGGTGATGCCAAAGCGCTGCTCAAAGAGCAGTCTTTTGAAGCCGACACGGTCTATCTTGTGGGCGACCCGCTGCCGCAAAATTCGGACAAGGTTGACCCGCATTTGCTGAAAGCAGTGGCCCGCTGCTGCCGACGCGGCAGCCGACTGGCAAGCATGAGGACGTCCAACGGCGTGACGGAGGGGCTCACGCAATGCGGTTTTGAAGTCGACAAAACCTCGGGGCTGACGCCGCAAGCTGAACCATTGCAAGCGCGTTTCAACCCGCGCTGGGAACCCAAAAAAGCTGCACAAGCCAGCCAACCCAAGCCGCGTTCGGCCACACGTTGCGTCGTCATTGGCGCGGGCTTGGCCGGCGCTGCCTGCGCCGCCAGCTTGGCCCGGCGCGGCTGGCAAGTGACGGTGCTGGACGCACACGCATCGGCCGCCGGTGGCGCTTCTGCCCTCCCGGTCGGCATGCTGGCCCCGCACACCTCACCCGACGACAGCTTGTTGTCGCGTTTGTCGCGCAGCGGCTTGCGCGCCACGTGGCAGATCGCAAAGACACAACTGAGGGTCGATGTGGACTGGCAAGCCAGCGGTGTTCTGCAGCGTCGGTTTGACGCCAGCGGTGGCCTGCCCAGTGACTGGCCTAAAGACGGAGAACACTGGAGCCGGCTCGCAAGGCCAAGTGAACTCCAAGCCCTTGAAGCGGCAACCGGTAGCGCAGCACTGTCCACTCAGAACGACCCGACAGCCGCACTCTGGCACGCCGCTGGCGGCTGGATCAAACCGACACGCTTGGTTCAAACGCTGCTGGGAACACCGGGCATCACCCCACGCTACGGCATCAAGGTCGAGGGCCTGAGGCGCTCTACCAACACCAGCCCAGACGGTGTTTGGCAAGTTTTGGACGCTGCCGACAACTGCATTGCCGAGGCCGAACTGGTGGTCTTGGCGGCAGGATTTGAAAGCGCTGGCCTGTCAAATGCACACGCGAATTTACCGCTGCGACCGATCCGCGGCCAAGTGGCGTGGGGGGCCGTCATGGACAACCGTGCCCTGCCGCCCTTCCCGGTCAATGGCCACGGCAGCTTTGTCCCGGCCTTCCTCGATGACAAGGGCCAGCCAAACTGGCTGATGGGCTCGACTTTCGAGCGGGACCACAACGACAGCCAGACTCATCAACAGGACCAGCAAGACATCTTTGAGCGACTCCAACAACTGTTGCCGGCAACGGCCGGAGCTTTGAAAGTCTCATTCGACGACGACAAGACCAACGCGTGGGCTGGCGTGCGCTGCGTGTCTCCAAACAGGTTGCCCATCGTTGGCCCTTTGAACGACGCCACGCTGCCAGGCTTGTGGGCCTGCACGGCACTGGGTTCTAGAGGATTGAGCTTTGCCGTCTTGTGCGGCGAATTGCTGGCGGCATGGCTGCACGCAGAGCCACTGCCTATAGAAAAACGGCTGGCGCAGTCATTGCAAGCGGGTCGGCATCCATTTTCGGAATAAGCTTATTCGCATAAGCGAAGAAGAAAACTGTCGTTTGATTTCATAAGCCCTTCTTTTACAGTGACGGCTTATGCATGACTTCGCGTTTATTTTTGCTGGCTTCACAGTCGGCCTGATCGTCGGCCTGACGGGCGTCGGTGGCGGCTCATTGATGACGCCGCTGCTGATTTTTGGCTTCGGCATCAAGCCGCATCTGGCCATCGGCACCGATTTACTGTTTGCTGCGTTCACCAAGATGGGCGGCACGGTCAGCTTAGCGCGGCAACGCGTTGTCCCGTGGCGCTTGGTCGGGGCGCTCAGCATGGGCAGCATTCCAGCCTCGCTGATCACGCTTTTTGTGCTGCACAACTTGGGGCCCGCCAACCCAGCGGTGCAAAAAGCCATGACACTGACACTCGGCATCGCCCTGCTCTTCACGGCGCTGGCCACACTGTACAAAGCTATTCAAGGTAAAAAAATACCCCGCCTGATCGCTGGTGCGCAATTGGATGAAGCCACACGGCCGCGTCACTGGAGCTTGCCGGTTTTATTTGGCACGGTGATTGGCACCTTGGTCACCCTGACCTCCGTGGGGGCCGGCGCAATTGGTGTGACGGCCTTGATTTTGTTGTATCCACTGCTGCCGCTGCCGCGCATTGTCGCGGCCGACATCGCTTACGCAGTGCCTTTGACACTGGTGGCGGGCTTGGGGCACGCTTCGCTCGGATCGGTCGACTGGCCTTTGTTGGGCAAGTTGCTGATCGGCTCACTGCCAGGCATCTGGCTCGGCTCGCAACTGGTGCACAAAACGCCAGACCGTATCATTCGCTCCCTTTTGTCTTTGCTGCTGGCCTACGCTGGCGTCAAATTGATCACGATCTGAACTGCTTGAAAAACAGTATCTGACCCCCTTTTAATTTTCAATTAACTATGTACCAATACACCGAATTTGACCGCCAGTTTGTCCGAGCGCGGGCTGACCAGTACCGTGACCAACTCACGCGTTGGCAAGCCGGCGAGTTGTCTGAGGACGAGTTCAAACCGCTGCGCCTGCAAAACGGTTGGTACGTGCAACGTTACGCGCCGATGTTGCGCGTGGCCGTGCCCTACGGCGAGCTCTCCAGCGCACAGGTGCGGGTGTTGGCCAAAATCGCCCGTGAGTACGACCAACCCAATGCCCAGCTGTTCAAAGACGCCCAAGCCAAGCAAGATTTGCTCGGCCCAGTGCTGACCGGCGGTTTGTCGATTGGCTCCAAGCTGACGGCTGGCTACGCCCACTTCACCACACGTCAGAACATCCAGTACAACTGGATTCCACTCGACAAGTCCGCCGACGTGATGGACCTGCTGGCCAGCGTCGACATGCACGGCATTCAAACCAGCGGCAACTGCATCCGCAACATCACCAGCGACGAACGTGCCGGCATTGCCGCTGACGAGATTGCCGATCCACGGCCTTTTGGCGAAATCCTTCGCCAGTGGAGCACGCTCCACCCAGAGTTCGCTTATTTGCCGCGCAAGTTCAAAATCGCTATCAGCGGCGCCCGTGAAGACCGCGCTGCCACCGCGTGGCATGACGTCGGCCTGCATTTGATCCGCAACGCTGAAGGCGAGCTGGGCTTCAAAGTTTTGGTCGGCGGCGGCATGGGCCGAACGCCCATCATCGGCACCGTGATTCGTGAATTCCTGCCTTGGCATCAGGTCATGAACTTCATCGAGGCCATCATCCGCGTTTACAACCGCTACGGCCGCCGCGACAACATTTACAAGGCCCGTATCAAGATTTTGGTCAAAGCCGAAGGCCAACGCTACATCGACGACGTCGAAGCCGAATACCTGCAAATCATGGAACACGATGGTGGCCCGCACACCATTTCGCAGGCTGAACTTGACCGCGTCACGGCTTGCTTCGTGCCGCCGTCATTGAGCTGCGACCGCAAGACTGCCGACGCCAAGATCGCCAACATCCTACGCGCCGCAGCCGAAGACGACATCGAGTTTGGCCGCTGGCTCAAGCAAAACGTCAGCTCGCACAAGAACCCGGATTTGCGCGCGGTCACGCTGTCGTTCAAACGACTCGGCCAAGCGCCCGGCGACGCCACCGCCGACCAGCTCGACAAGGCCGCCGAATTGGCCGACGCCTTCAGCGCTGGCGAATTGCGTGTCACGCACGACCAAAATTTGCTGTTGCCGTGGGTCGCCTGCGACCAGTTGCCCGAGCTCTGGCGCGCCGCCCGCAAGGCCGGCTTTGCGCGCCCGAACATCCGCCTGCTGACCGACATGATCGCCTGCCCCGGCGGCGACTTTTGCTCACTGGCAAATGCCCGTTCGATCCCGATTGCCGAAGCCATCACCGAACGCTACCAAGACATGGACGAGCTGCATGACTTGGGCGAGGTCGACCTGCACATCAGCGGTTGCATCAACTCCTGCGGCCATCACCACAGCGGTCACATCGGTATTTTGGGCGTCGACAAAGATGGCCTGGAGTGGTACCAAGTGTCGCTGGGCGGCTCTGACGGCTCAAGCCTGAGCGGTGACCCGCTGCCGGGCAAAGTCGTCGGCCCGTCGTTCACCGCATCGGAAGTGCCAGAAGTCATTGAAGCGGTGCTGGAGACTTATCGCCAACAGCGCAGCGCTGGCGAAACCTTCATTGCCACGCTGCGCCGCGTCGGCATGGAGCCGTACAAGGCCGCCGCCAAGAGCGCGCGCATCGCCGTGGTCGAGACGGCTTGAAGACAGTTTGAAAGTACCCACCATGAAATTACTCACCGCTCACGACAACGCTGAAGCCAACGCCGCTGAACTCCCCGGCACCGTGGTTTTCGCCAACGATGCCGACCCGATGGATCTGCCGCTGGACGGCGTCCAACGCATCGACCTGCACTTTCCAAAATTTACCGACGGCCGCGCCTACAGCCAGGCTTTCTTGCTGCGCCGTCGGCGTGAATTCACCGGTGAGATTCGCGCCACCGGCGACGTGTTGGTCGACCAGCTCGCGCAAATGGAACGCAGCGGTTTTGACGTAGCCGTGTTGCGCGCCGACCAGCCACTTGACGTAGCGCAGCGCGTGCTGGCCAGTTACCCGGGTTACGGCGTCGGCCGCTACCAAGGCGATGCCGTGCAGATCAAGCCGCACTTCGCCCACACTGAAAGCACCCGCCCATGAGCGCCGTCTCGCTTTACGCGAAAGCCTCGCCAGACTTCGACGCCAAGTTGGCCGAAACTATCGCTCTGCTCAAACGCGGGGCGCAAGAATTTTCGCCCTTGACGCAGGCCTCCAGCTTGGGCGCTGAAGACATGGTCATCACCCACTTGCTGGCTGAGCACTACATCGATTGCAGCATTTTTGTTTTAGAGACCGGCATGCTGCACCCAGAAACCGTGGCGATGATTGGCCGCATTGAAGCGCGCTACGGCCGCCCGGTTGAAGCCTACCGTCCAGTTGCCGAAGTCGCTGCTGAATTCGTCAGCACGCACGGCGACAAAGCCATGTATCAGAGCGTCGACCTGCGCAAAGCATGCTGCGGCATCCGCAAAATGGAACCCCTGGGTCGTGCGTTGGCCGGCAAAAAAGGTTGGCTGACCGGCCTGCGCCGCGAGCAATCCAACGCCCGTGCTGAGGTCGAGTTCATCGAGCACGAATTGGTCGGCCAACCTAGCGAACGCGCAAAAGTCAACCCGCTGGCCCGCTGGACCGCCGGCGACGTTTGGCATTTCATCAGTATCAACGACATTCTCTACAACCCGCTGCACGACGAGTTTTTCCCGAGCATCGGTTGCGCGCCTTGCACCCGCGCTGTCACGCTGGGCGAAGACATTCGCTCCGGCCGCTGGTGGTGGGAACAAGAAAGCGCCAAAGAGTGCGGCCTGCATGTGTCTGACACGGCAGAAGGTCAGTCCTCCTCCATTTCATCCATCACTCCTATCAAAGAGGTCTCCGCGTGAACGCTGTAGCCGAAGCCACCGTGCTGACTCAAGCCCAACCCCATTTGAGCAATGCGCATCTGGACGCTTTAGAAGAAGAAGCCATCTTCATCCTGCGTGAAGTCGCCGCCGCTTTCGAGCGCCCGACCCTGCTTTTTTCTGGCGGCAAAGACTCGCTGGTGCTGCTCAAGTGCGCTGAAAAAGCCTTTGTTGACAGCACCCGCGGCGGCCATATTCCGTACCCGCTGTTGATGATCGACACCGGCCACAACTTCCCGGAAGTCACCGATTTCCGCGACTACCGGGCCCAGCAGCTGGGCGCTAATTTAATTGTCCGGAACGTCGAAGATTCGATGAAGCGCGGCACGGTTCGGCTGGCGCACCCGGGCGAGTCACGCAATGTGCACCAATCGGTCACGCTGCTGGAGGCGATTGAAGAGTTTCGCTTTGACGCCCTGATTGGTGGTGCCCGCCGTGACGAAGAAAAAGCCCGCGCCAAAGAGCGGATTTTTTCGCACCGCGATGCCTTCGGTCAATGGCAGCCCAAAGCCCAACGGCCAGAGTTGTGGAACCTGTTCAACACACGCTTGCAGCCGGGTGAGCACTTTCGCGTGTTCCCGATTTCCAACTGGACTGAACTCGACGTCTGGCAATACATTGAGCGCGAGAACATCGAACTGCCGTCGCTGTATTACGCGCACCAACGCACGGTGGTCGAGCGCAAAGGTTTGCTGGTGCCAGTGACCGAACTCACGCCCTTGAAAGCCGGAGAAACCGCGGTTGATAAAACCGTGCGCTTTCGTACTTTGGGCGACATCACCTGCACCTGCCCGGTCGAAAGCCCGGCTGCCAACCCAGCCGAAGTGGTGCTGGAAACACTGACCGCCGACGTCAGTGAACGCGGTGCCACCCGCATGGACGACAAGACTTCCGACGCCTCGATGGAGAAGCGCAAAAAAGAGGGTTATTTCTGATGAGCACGATTCTTCAAACCAGCAACCCTGACGTTGCGGACAACGCTTCTAACAACGCCGAGCAAGACACGCGCGCAGCCCTGCGCTTTGTCACCTGCGGCAGCGTCGACGACGGCAAGAGCACGCTGATCGGCCGCCTGTTGGTCGACTCCCGCGCCGTGCTGCAAGACCAGTTGGCCAGCGTTCAACGCAGCGGCAAGGTCGACTTGGCCTTGCTGACCGACGGCCTGCAAGCAGAGCGCGAACAAGGCATCACGATTGACGTGGCCTACCGCTACTTCAACACGGTCGCCCGTAAATTCATCATTGCCGATGCACCCGGCCACGAGCAGTACACGCGCAACATGGTCACGGCCGCCTCCAGCGCCGACGCGGCCGTGGTGCTGGTCGACGCCACCAAGGTCGACTGGCAGTCCGCCCTGCCGAATCTGTTGCCGCAAACCCGCCGTCATTCGTTGCTGGTGAAATTGCTGCGCGTGCCGTCCATCGTTTTTGCCGTCAACAAACTCGACGCCGTGGAAGACCCTGCGCTGGCGTTTGAACACATCAGCGCAGCGCTGCGGCAGTTCACCCAAGAGGCTGGTATCACCGCGCACGCCATCGTGCCGGTGTCGGCGCTGATTGGCTTTAACGTGGTGGACGCCAACCCCGGCTGGTGCAACTACCAAGGCCCGGCCTTGTTGGCGATTCTGGAGCAGCTGTCGGCCACACCTGCCGACACGGCCCAGCCCTTCAGCTTTCCGGTGCAGTGGGTTGAAAAGTTTTCGTCCAGTGCTGACACCTCACAAGGACGACGGATTTTTTGGGGTCGCATTGCCAGCGGCGCGGTGCAAGTCGGCCAGAGCGTGAGCGTCTTGCCCGGCGGCAAAAGCGCTGTAGTGGCCGAAGTGCTGGACCATGCGCGCTCGCCGAAGTCGGTGCGTGCAGGCCACAGCGCCGGCATCATCTTGGACCGTGAACTCGACGTCTCACGCGGTGACGTGCTGTTGGCCAC
>Ga0208916_10000063_pt1 | contig 44325 bp, 80 predicted proteins | sample DEB19_08_DNA_5_FD_184523 | JGI IMG/M metagenome (GOLD analysis project Ga0208916, IMG submission 184523) | Aqueous microbial communities from the Delaware River and Bay under freshwater to marine salinity gradient to study organic matter... | ecosystem: Environmental > Aquatic > Marine >... | reverse complement strand
CATATCTCGGGGAATTGAGCCGGGATAAGGCGGCCGATCTCGTTGAATTTGCGCAAATGCGAGTGATGGAAGAACAGGCCCACGTCGCCGAACTCATAGGCGTAATAGGGTAGCGCGCTGTCATCGACCGTGATCCGCGGTTCATTCTCATAAAGAGCCTTGAACATCGTCCGCAGCCAGACAGAAGAGGCAATGTCGTGATTGCCCTCGGCAAGGATCAGGTGGACGCTTTGGTGCTTCTCCAGCATCATGGCAACGATGCGGCGCAGAACGCGAACCGCGACCTCTACCATTTTCGTAAAGCGCCCGTCAGCATCGAGGATATGTCCACTGGTCGGCGTGACCGCGCTTAGGCCGTCATAGTGGAGTAAGTCGCCAAGCTGGTTCAGGATGCCCAAAGACGACGCAGGGGCCGATCTGATTGCCTCTTGGAAGCAGCCGGCAATGACATCCTCTGCAATCCGTAAATCCCAATCCGCCCCGCCCTCTCGGTGCCACCCGAAAGCCCCGATATGGGCGTCTGTGAGCGTGTAGAGGGTTGTCAGGTCGTCGCTGGTTATGGCAGGGGCGGTGACAGGCGAAGCGCGCGGGATGCTCGCTGCCATCGCCGCAACGGCTTCCTCCATCGCCTCGGCAAGCCGCGCCTGATCGGGATGCTGGCGCTCCCACACCCGTTCGACTTCGCCATCTGCCCCGCGCTGGACAGTGACCTTCCCCATGTGATAACCGGGGGCCGTTCCCCACTCGAAATGACCCGGCGCATAACCCGACTTTGCAGCGCGCTCCCTTACCCTGCGAACCGCCTTGTTGATCGTATCGGAACCAAGCCCTAATGCCCGTTCCGCTGCTTTCCCGCTGCCATGCTCCTTGATTGCGTCTAACGCGCGCCGCTCAACGTCGGTCGCATATTCGTATAGTGCTTCATCGACTGGCATAACTGCCTTTCATCAACGCCCCGGATAGGGCCGCCAAAACGACGTAGGGCGACAGATGCCGCCCCACGAAAAACAGGATTGTGAAGAGAAGAAGGGCGCCTAATGCCCGCGCAGCCAGCGCCACGCTCGCCCGCACACAGCCATGAATTGCGCGAATCTCTGCGACTGACTGATCTGGATGCAGAACCAAATCACCGACAACAAAGAAGCAAGCGTCGGCAACCAGTCCACCAGCACCCCCACGACAACAGAAAGAGAAAGAAAGTCCGCAATGTGCTTAGCGGTATCGGCGTGATCGTGGCTCATGCGACATACTCGCCGCTGATGCTGAACGCCATTGAGTCACCTGAGGCCCACGTCATCGGCACAGATGCCCGAACCGGAGTGCCGACAACCGAACTTCCCGCACCCGCAAAGAACTTCACCGTTTGCCCGTTTGCATCAATTTCGCAGATTCCCGTAAAATGGCCCGTCCCGGCATCGGTAATCCTGACGCTCCCAACGGCCTTCGATTTCGCCTTGTAAGGGGCTGTAAAGGTCACATCACCAGAGCCGAAGCTCGATGTGGACCCGAATGAGAACGACACGCTTGCCGTCCATTGGCGACCTTGCCGACTATATTTACCGATAAGCGTTCCGTCTCCAACGGTGGGGGAACCGCCACCAGCAGACAGAGTTGGCGTATATGATAGCTCAGAGTGCCAAATATCGTTGTTCGGGCCGTTGATGACGAGAGTAGCCCCCGCCGACTGAATCGCGCCGAGATGGAAAGTGCTTTCGACCACGTTACTGTTGATTGTCAGCGTTCCAGATGCCTGCATGATATTCGTGCTATCGAAGGCGATCTGGCCGATATTGCTGCTCACCCCGTCCCCGAACGTCACCGTTGAGGCGTAGGCATTATTGCTGAACTGGTTGGTAGATGCCTGAACGCTCACCGCCCCATTAAAACGGTTCCCTTCATACATGCCGCCGCTGCCATTCTGGATCGTCAGCTTGCCGATTTGACAGCCAATGACCCGAACTGTTCCCTGTCCATTAAGCAGGATGCCGCCACCGGCCTGATTGGTCGAGATGCCGATAATCTTGCTGTAGAGCGACGTTCCAGGCGTAGTGTCCTTTAGCTCGATCTCATACCCAGCCGTATCGGTCGTGTTCCAGACGCCGCCGTTGATGAACAGATTCCCGCCATCGTCCTCGGCAAGCAGCGCACGGCCCTGCGTCTCGATGCTGTCGCAATTGATGAAGCAAGTCTCAGGTCCGTTGATCGTCAGATTATTGCCGGTGAATGATCCGCCAGAGAAGCGAAGGCCGTGAAACTGGTTGCCGCGAGCAGACACGGTTATCGTCGTGCTGTTCGCATTGCGGACCAGCTTGGCACCAGGCCCGACAAATCGCTGGTAGTCGTTATCGCACGTCAGGTTGCCATGAAGGTAATTGGCCTGCGGGAAAAATACCTCTTTGGCGCCGCTGTCGATTGCCGCCTGAATCGCCGTCGTGTCGTTGGTGACGCCATCACCGACAGCGCCATACTCCTGCGGCGTAACTCGCGCGATTACGGCTAGGTTCGTCTCTCCCTTGCCGATTTGGGCCGCGCCAGTGGAAGAAGCAAGCTCGGCAAGCACACCCGGATTAATGGGGTCGATGTCATACATCGTTACCGATTCCGTCGAGTTTTTCAGGATGCCGCGGTATTGCTTGGTCGCGTCGAAATAGATCGCCGGAAACTGTCCGCCACTATCCGCGACCACCGGGTTGGTGTGGGCCACGTTGAGCGCAGCCGTCGTGTAGACAGCTTGGGGCGTCGTCGTTCCCGTTGCGTAAAAATATAGCTTTGCACCGGCATAAGGATTCGCGTTCGCGTCCAGTGCGCGGGAAGCGTCGGTGAAAATTTCTGCTGCCATGATTGCCCCAATAAAAAAGGGCGCCACAAGGACGCCCGTTCGTGCTAAAGATGGATGATGCTTCGGATTATCTGGCGGGTCGCCGCCCTTGGGTTAGCGTGGTTCTACGCCCCGACCATCTCCGGTATCTTGGTCGGCTGCTGCACGGCCAGGACTTTTTGAGAACTGGTCGGCAAGATACTGCTGTAGCTGACGCGCATCCATGAGGAAGGATTGCTCGCGCGAAGCCACCTTGTTGAGCCGGTCGAAATAGCGGTTGATGACTTCGGGGTTAGATGTGTCCGGCGCACGGCGCAGCCACTTTGTGAAGTCAGGATTGAGCAACAGGCGAGCGCGCCAACTATTGCCGAGCTTTTCACCCGTATTGCGCGCGCCGACAGCAGCGATCGCGCCGAGCGGACCGCCTTGGGTGTAGCCAAACACGCCGAGGATCGTGTCCATGAGGCCATTACCCTTTTGCTCAACGACAGAGCCGGTGTTGCTGTTATTAAGCCCCTGCTGCGTCTGCGCCTTGCGGCGGGCGATCAAGCGGATGTCTCGCAAAGCCTCTGCGCCATCCTTGCCGAACACACGGGTAAGAGTGCGGTCATTGGCGTTCTCAAGGCCAGTCGCGAGTTTGGCGAATGAGAAGGATTCCCCTCCCGCCATGTTCTCTATGATCGTTGCCCCGATGTCTGCCTTCTCGCCGTCATCGAGCGTGTCCCAAACCCGTGCAAACCCCTTTTCATCGCCGCGCTTAGCCGCAATCTTGGAAAGCAGGCGCGTTGCCGCCTTCTCTGCATCTAGGGGGTTATTGCGCGTTCCGAGCAATTCGCGCGAGACTTCCCGGCGGAAAGCCAGCCGCTCGGCATGGGACTGATTGGCGCGGTCGAACGCTCCGACAGCCTTTGGGTTGGCAGAACCGAGAGCCTGACGAAGCTCCGCGGTTGCCGCCTCGTCAACTTGACCGAAAAGCACATCGGACGACGAAGGGTCTAGGTTGTTATCCTTCACGCGCTGGCGCAGCGTCCGGCGAAGCGACTGTAGGGAGCCGACCGTCACGCCGCTTTCTGCGATGTCGGAGCGAATCCCCTTCAAAGCATTAATCAGCGAAGCGTTGCCGGTGCGCCCATTCGCTTCAAGGTTCGCAATCTGATCGTCGATGAAAGAAAGCGTCTGTGCGCCGTCCGAGCGAGCGCCCGGCGCCATCTTCTCCACGCGATTGTAGAACGCTGATGTCTGATCTTTCGCTTGCGTGTTCTGGCGCTCAAGCGCCCCCTGCACACGGGTGCCGAGCTGCGTTTCGTCCAGAGGGGCGCCGCTTCCGGTGATTTGCTGCAAACGGTTCTGCGTGGCCGCGATGTCCTCAGCGCGAGCCGCAGCAACAGCCGGAGCGCCGGTTTTCGACTTCTCAAGCGCAGCCATCGCCGGACGCTTTGATTCTACCGCATCGGGCAAGCGAATCTTGATGTCTTGTCGCTTCCCTGCGTTCACAACGGCTTCGTCAACATTCGGGAGGCGCTTGGCGAGGAAGTTGTCTGCGGCGCTCGTAATCCTCTGTCCAGCCTTCGTTCCCATCAGGGCGCCAACAGCCTTGGGAGCCTGCGACGCCGCTGCGCCGCCCAATGCCCCGATAGCACCGCCGCCCGCCGCACCGAGAACGCTTTGACCCGCGCCCTCGCCCTGCCCGAAGCCGGATGCCGCTCCGAGGGCGGCGCCTTGGCGAGCAAACTGGCCGACCGTGCGGGCCTCGCCAAGAACGCCGACAGGAGTTAGCAGGCTCGCTCCGATCTCCGGGACAACACCATACTTCTCGCGCGCCTTCATCTGCGCCGCGCGCTCAACGTCGCGTTCGCGCTGATACCCCTCCGAGAAGCTGCCTCCGCTCAGAAGCTCGCCCAAGCCGCCGCGCAGACCGTAAATCTCGTCCGAAAGGTTGAGGCTAATGCCCTTATCGACAAGCGGATTGACGCCAATATCTTCGCCGCCAAGGCGCTTTTGCAATTCCGCTTCTGCCGCCTGCTTGCGCTGAGCGTCGATCTGCGAATAGTCCACGCCAGTATCAAGGTTGCCCTCTTTGGCTGCCTTGACGACTTCCTCAGCATTGGCGAGAGGTCCGAAGCCGCGAGACTGCCACCATGCGTTGAGCAGTTCCGGCGTCAGGTTGGCCTTGTTCTGTTCGAGGAAATCGCGATACTGCGCATTCTGCTCTGCGGTAAGGCGCTGGCCCTCGATATTGGAGCCAAAGGCGCCCGTGCCGGTGTCCGCATCAAAGGCGATGTTATCCATCGTCGCGCCGGGGCCAAGGAAGCCTTCACCGGGTCGGCGCGGAGTGCCAGCCGGTGGCGTGAAATTGTCGGGAACGGGTAGACCGGCGCGCTGGCGCTCCGCAAGCTGGTCAGGGGTGAACTTCTGCCCCTGATTGCTGAAACCGCGCATGTCGCTGACATAAGGCGCGGCAACGTGCGGGCCGATTACGTCCTCAGGGTTCGCGCCGATCGCCTCAGCGCGGCGGCTGAAAAACTCGCGCTCCTGATCGTATGCCTTCACATTCTGCGCGGCGATGTTGTAGATTTCACGGCGCAGATAAGCGCGAGCCTCAGGCGGGAGAACGCCGCCACCGCTCCAGCCGAATTCGCGCTTGAGGCGGGCCACCACGTTCTGAACGATATTGGAACCGCTCTTGGCGAAATCGACTTCCCCCTCGCGAACCGCAGAATTGGGATCGAGCGCCTTGGCATAGTCATAGATCAAGCCAACGTCGCCGCCGCCGTCCTCGCCGCGCGACATGGCCTTTGCGAACGACTGGACTGCGGTCGTATAGTCTTTGACCACCTGCGATTTGCGATAATCGTCCATGAGCGACTGGACGCGATTGAACCCTTGGTTCTCGATGTCGCGTTGCTCGCCGCGCTGCTGGCGCTCCTCCGAGCTATTGGCGCGATAGTCTGCCTGCTGGTCGCGTCCGCGCTGATACGGGTCAGGCTGCTTCGGAACCCCAGGAATAAAGCCGGGAGCGCGCTGGGGAGCCTGCGGCGACTGCTGCGTCGTGCCGTTCAGCTGCGACAGCAATGCCGGATCGGTGACTTTCTGCATTAATTCACCTCATACCATTCGCCGCCACGCTGGACGTAAGTTTTGCCGTTGATCTGCTTGCCGATCTGGATGCCGTTTTGCTGCATCCAACGCTGCGCCGCCTGCTGGCCGTTCGGGCCCAGCGCCTGCTGGATGCGCGAGAAGTCCTCAGGCGTGATAACCTTGCTCTGCTTCGCGCCAGCAATGATGGAAGCGGCTTCCTGATCGGTGGCGCCGCCTTGGGGCCGTTGCCCGCCTCCCACCTGAGCCAGCGCTGATTGATCGCGCGTGTTGACCAACATGCCGCCTTCGGGGATTACCTGATATTTCGGCTCGCGACCCTCAAGCAGCTTCGACACAGCCCCCGCCTCTGCAATCGCGGCTTGCAGAACCTGCGGGCTATACTGCTCATATTCGGTCGGGATATCCATGCCGCGCTGTTCCGCAATGCGGACATAATTCGACCATGCGCCCGCCCGCTGATCTTCCGGCAGCCGGTCAATCTCAAGCGCGGCGTTCGAGATAAAATCCACCGACTGCTTGAGCTGCTTCTTCGTGTTGTCGTCCAGCTTCATCACGAGATCGGGATCGAACCCGAACGCCTGCGCCATCGCCTCCTTGTCGCCCATGTAGGCGCGGCGCAGAATGTCCTGCTGGCCCATCTGCTGGATCGAGGCGCGCTGATCCTGAGCGACCTTGTAACCAACCTCAGGATTCCACTTGATCAGGTCTTGCGTGGCCTGTTGGTTCGTCGGGTCCATTGCGAGGACGCCGATTGCCTTTTTGGTCTCAGCGTCCTTGCGGAGCGCCTGCCCCTGCTGGAAGCCCTGCTGCGTCATGGCCGCGATATTCCCGACCGCGTTAGGATCGAGGATGCCCCAATTAATCTGCGTCATTCTCTAACTCCGCGATGCGCTTGCGAAGGGCAGCGCAGTTTTCCGACCAGCCCGACACTTTTTCGCGGGCTTTCAGCTTGTCCTTGAGGGCTTTCAATTCCTCTTGCTTCGTCATCCGAACACGCGCCCCGCGATATTGCCGAGGCTGCTGCCGACCGTTCCCCAAAGCTGCGCGTTGGCATTGCCGCGGGCGAGCGCCGCATTAGCCAGCGCCGAGGAAGCGGCGTTGTTGTTCGCCGTCACCTGATTGACCATGTTGGTGGAGACGCCAGCCTGCGCGCCAGCCGCGTTGAGGCCGGTTCCCATCAGGTTGCCGAGATAGCCGAGGTAATTCCCAAACTCGTCGGATGCGATGCCCTGCCCGAACTGGTTGAGCGACTTCATGGCCGCCCCGGACTGTAGGATGCCGCGTGACGAAGCCGAAGCATCGAGAGCCTTCACGCCCTGATTGAAGCGGAACTGATAGCCGGTGCTGTTCTTGTAGTTGTCGAACGCCTGCTGGTAATTCGCCGCCGTGGTGGGCTGCGTTGACGCGACAGGCTGGTTCGTTCCCGCCATCATCAGCGTGTCATTGTTCGGCACATATTGCCCGTTCAGAGCGTTGTAGCCATAATTGAGGACGCCAGTCGGCTCGCCACGCCAAAGGTCATTGGCGGCAAACAGGCGCGACACGCCGCTTTGCGGGACGGCCTGCGAGGTTTGCCCCGCGCTGGTCGAGACTGCGTTGCTTGTCGGACCCAACCCCAGCAACGCGCCATACATCGAACCGGCCTGATTGCCGCGGTTGATGTAGGGAGACAGGACCGCCGCGTTCTGAGCATATTGCTCGCGCGCAAGCTGGTTGTTCGCCGTCGTCGTGTCCTGAGCGGTTTGCGCTGCCTGATTGGCTGCTTTTTTCTGTGCCGAGGAACCAATCGCCGCCGCGCCGATAGCGCCCGCGCCAGCGATAACCCCGCCAACTACTGCTGCTGGCATATCATGCCCTCCAGTCGAATAGATCGTAGATTGTCGGCCCCATTCCGAGGTCGAGCGTTTGCCTTCCGGCTGGTTTCATGCCCATCTTGACGGCGAAGGCCCGCACGTTGCCCGCCTCAGGCTGTATGCGGGTCCAAAGGTGATGCGCACCGTTCTCGACGAGAAACGCTATCCCCCATGCCGCGAATTTGACCGCCCATTCGCCCCGCCCTTCCGGCAAGACAAAGGTGTGGATCTCATACACACCGGGAGCCGACCAAATGCAGGCGAAGCCCCCATGCTCTCCATCGAGAAAGATGTTCTCGTCATTCGCCACCGCTGCCGACAAATCCAACGGCTCGGCAGGATCGCCACCAATGAAAGGCCGCACGTCAGGATGGTTGACCAGATAGTTGACGCGAACAGGATCAAATGTCCGGTTCATGGCTGGGCGCCCCCTGTCCCGACGACTTGCTCGCGCACGTAACCTGGAGGCGTTGTCCCTGTCCCCGATGAAGGGGGAGAGCCCGCAGTCGGGATTGCGATGCCCCCGATCACATGCGTATCTCCGACCTGCGTTATTTCATCGGTCGTTCCGAGATATGCGACCGCGCCGCCCGTCCGCGCTGCGTCGTTGTAATAGACCCGGACGAAAGACCCCTGCGCAAAGCCGGAAACCGAACCCGCGTTGACTGCTACGATCGTTTCCGTCGAACCAGTCGTGTAAATCCGCTGGTGAGCGGAAACCGTAATCACCCCGTCGCTCGTCGCCGTCAGAAGCCCGTCAACCGGGTTCGTGCGGCTGCTCGACAGGCTCACCCCTGCGTTGAGCGTAGCCACCCCTTGGTTAGCTTGCGCTGCTGCGTCCTGTGCGGCCTGCAAGCCGGAAACGATGGTCGAGAGCAAGCCGACCTGATCGGCCAGCTGCTGAAAAGCCGCCTCCGTTCCCTCGCAATTGCGCTGATAGAGAAGCTGCAAAAACGGGCTTGCCGCCCCGCTGCTTTCCACAATCGGAACCCCGCGTGGGATGCGGTTCAAATTCAGGCTGCCGGCAGTCAGGCTTGACGAAAAATCAGGCCCGACAACCAGCGATCCACCTGTTACGGTAAGAGCCGCCGCCGCATAATCGAATCGAACCGGAGCCATACCTATATCGCCGCCAGACACCGCCAGCGATGCCGGGGCATAGGTAAAGCTAGGCAATGGTCAGGAACGTCCCGGCGTTGATCGTGAATGGTTGACCGTCAGGCAGCGTGTAGGACACGCCATAATCCAGATAACCGATTAGCTCGTTGTTCGTCGCCGTGTCGTCGTAAAGGACAATATAGCGAAACGGCCCAATCGTGCCGCCCGATGCCGTGAACACGCAGGATGCGAGGACAAGGCTATATGTCCCGCCAGTCTGCGACGATGACGACACCGATACCGCCGTGCCGCCAGCCGTATACCCATTCCCAGCCGAAATCTCGGTCAGGTCGGTGAACTGCGTATTCGCAAGGCTCGGCGCGGTATTGGTCAGGCAGAATTTCAGGGTATCGGCCCCGAGGTCATGCTTGCCCTCTGCCACCGCTTCCTTGAAGCTGTTGAAGATTAAAGCCGTTGCCATTAACGCGACCTTCCTGCGCCGGGGTCATTGACCGTCACCGCAGAGACGCGGAACGGAACCTGATCTGTCGTGCGAAACTCGAACAAGGCGCCGGGATCGTCGAACGTCCCGAGCCTGCGCCACTCCAGGCGGGTCCGGTATTCACCCTGCGCCCCGAGCGGAGCGGGGAACCACTGACTCCACGTCCGCCCCGCATCGCGGCTGAAACGCATCTCGCATTGCGGATCGGCATAATCGCCCGAGAGAAACCCGGTGTTGCCGACATTCGCCCGCAAACGCAGGCTGCGGATTCCCACATTGCCCCCGTTAAGCGGAAAGCCGCCGCGGAAACGCCGCTCGAACACACCGCCAAGGTCGGTGAACCCGGAACCCCACGTAATCGTTTTGCCGTCAATTGCCGAGCCGAACACGCCGCCCGACCAGCATTGCGGCACGAAGTTGCTTTCACCGTAGGACTGGAACTCGCTCCACATTCCCGAGCGCAGCGACCAGATTTGCGTTTCCTCGTCGAGACGCAGCCCCAGCATCTCAATGCCGTTAATCAGGAAGTTGAACAGGGAGACGTTCGTCGCCGCCTCAATCCGCTCTTCAAGCCCGACGTTGGAAATGATATTCGACTCTTCGGTCATGCAGACCTGATTCTGGTTCGTGACCCAAGCGTGGGTAGAACCGATCTTCGTTGCGCAGCCGGTCGCTTTGATGCCCTTTTTGTAAACCCTCCCCTGCAAGGGAGCGAAAGGCAAATCCGCATTACCCGTTGATGGCCAGAACTCTACCGTCTCGGCGCCATAAAGAATGAGGATGCCGTCAAGATACAGGCAATCCAGAAGCCGGTCGGGCTGGCTTTCCGCCGATGCGAAATTTAGCCCGTCAATGTTGTCGCTTAGCGGGTCCGAATAATAGAACGCCTGCGTGTCAGCCCGAATGGCAATCGCCCGCGATTCCCCGACAATCACCTTGAGAACATTCGCCCCGTCAGGAAACGTCACCGCTGCCAGCGTCGAGCCGTCATAGCCCCACAGGCTCCCACCGGCTGCCGCGAACAGGAGATCAGCGTAACCGTCCATCGAGACGGGTCCGTCGCCGTTGATTCCTCCAAGGCTCGTCGTGTCCATGTAGAGTGACGAACCCGACACGCCGAACAAGGCGCCGCCCAAAACCCCATCGCGCTTATAAAGCTGTCGAACCGGGCCAGCCCCCATGTTGGCCGAGCGATCGGCAAGCGGCGGGCGCGATTGCAGCACAACGCCGCCTGTCTCGGTCGGAGCCTGTTCCGCATACATGTTGATGACCGGAAGCTCCGGCAAATCGCCTTCGGCCCGCTTGTAGGATGAGAGGCCGAACTGAACGTCAGGCATCAGTTATAAGGCCCCATGAAGTAAGACGAGGGCCGATCCTGTGCGTCAATCTCGAACTCAAGCACGGCAGCGCGCGCCGCGATCTCGTCAGGAACCGGATAGCCAAACGCGGTGCAAACCCGCTTCGTCAGGATAGTGAGAACCCCGCCCTGCCAGTCCTGCGGGATGTCGAGCGTCTGCGTGGCGTCCGTGACAACCTCGATCTTACGCAGATAGTCAATATTGACCTTGGAATTTGCCGAGGGAACCGGCCAGACGTAAAGGTCAACCTGATCGCGCTGGCGGTCGATATAGAAGATGCTCGGGTTGCCCGTCTGCGTCTTGTTCGGCAGTATCTTGTATTGGTCGCGGTCGAACGGAGTCAGCGGACGCTCAAGCGTCGCCGTCGTCTGGAAGCGAACTGCCGCAACGTCATAGACATCGCTCGCAAGCGTGGTCGGGTTGATGTTGGCGGTTATATCCACTTCCGCCGTTTCCTGCCGCCACAGCGTGTAGCCGCGGGTTTCCCACTCCTTGAGAAGCAGATTCAACTCGTCAATCACGTCCTGGACTTCCACCGCCGTGGGATCGGTCCCGGCAGCAATGATCTGCCCGTCGCGCAGCGCCTTGTAAGCCATGTCGCGCGCAGTGAAGGAAAGCGTGTAGACGCCCGAAGTTGTCATAGATCCTCCGGCGTGATTTCATTGTCGCTGACGAAATAGTCGGGCGGATAGGGGCGCGCGTCTTTGCGCGGCATGCCCTCAGGTCCGACATAAGGCGGATGGTGATCGGGCGGCACAGGGTCATAGTCCGCATCGCAGACCATCGCGCCTGTCCACTCTCGGCGCAGGCGCGGGTAGCGAAAGCCACACCGGTCACAGATATACGCAGACGACTTGTCAACGTCGCCGCTAGGCCCCGTATACATGGCAAGTCTCCGCTGGAATAAGGTTGCTCCCCCTTTAAGGGCGGGGAGCTTTCCCTTTGGCTCTAGGCGCCCGCCGAACCGAAAATGGAACGGAATTCGCCCCAGCCAGCGGCAAAGCGCATGGTCGCCTTGGCCTTCGCGTTCTCCGTATCGAAGTCAGCGTCTTTCGACAGCTCGACTTCACGGCGCCACATCGAAAGCAAGCCTTCCGGCGCATCGGTCTGAACGAACCACGCATCCATGTCCGTGAGGAACACGTTCGGGACGATCTCGGGGATCGAACCCATAACGCGGATTGCGTTGATGTCGTTGTTGGCCGTGCCCTGACGAAGATCGCTCTTGAAGATGCGAGTCGCGTTGAACTCGTCATCCGTCGAAACGATCAGACGCTGCGGCTTGACCATGATCTTCAGACCGCGGGCGTTCGTGACCTGCCGAATACGCTTCACAGCGTCCTCAACCGCGCTTTCCGAAAGGTCGGCAGCGGTCAGAAGGTTCGACTGGTTGCCCGAGCGCGTCGGGTGCGAAGCCGAGCAAAGCTCCACGCCGTCACCGCCAGTGTAGTTGCTGTCGAACGCACGGTTCAGGATATTCGCGTGAACGATTTCCGCCGTCTGCTTCATCGAATAAGCGAGACCGCGCGAACGCCGCGAAGCGACTTCCTGATACAGATTGTCCTCAAGCTCTTCCTTGGTGACGATGTAGCCGAGGCCGTAGACAACATGGGTAAAGGTGCTGGTGACACCCTCGCCTTCGCTGTCATAGCTCACCGAGGCGCCTTCGCCCTTGGTCGATGCCAAGCCGAAGCCGGTAATCTCGGTGACCTTTTCGTAGGCCTTGTCAGAGTCGCGCTTCTCAAAGATTTGCGACCACTGAGCAGGCTGCTCGTTATACTTGTGCCCGAAGAGGGCCTTGATGCCCGGCCACAGAAGACTGGGGTGGGCTGAACGGGTAATGACAGTCATTGGTCAGTCCCTCCCTTAAACGCCAGTCGAGCCGGCAGCGCCGGTTTCGGTGGGCAGGTTGATACGGACGAGAACCTTAGCGTTCGCGCCGATTGCGTTGTCCTCGCGCTGGACGAAGCCCACAATGCGCCACTGGAGCGTTGCGGTCGTCGCCTTGGTCGAGGTGTCGAGCTGGAAGCCCGAGAGGCCGGTAACAGCCGAGCCGCTGCCCGAAGCCATGTCGGCGTTGAGGCCAACGTCGGTTGCAGCAAGAGCGCCGCCCACCGCGTCTTCCTGACATTCGAACACAAGGTTCGGGTCATCAGCGACGAGGATGTAGGCTGCGGTCGAAGCAGGGCGGTATTTGTAGCCGCCACCAACAAGCGCGGGGGTCGGCACGAAGCCAACAACCACACCAGTGATGGGACCAGCCGAACCGGCAGTTGCGCGCGTAGCGGTTGCCACGCCTTTGGCGTCTGCGCTGCCAGCAATGACAACGGGATCGCCGATATAAAGAGCGGTGCCATCCGATGCGGGAACGTAGTAGACGTTCGCCGCGCCGTTATAGGGCGCACCGCTCCGATACTTGACCGGACGAAAGCCGGTCGGAGCGTTGCTATTAGCCATGTAGGAAAATCCTTATGGAGAGGTCGCCGTTACGCGACCGATGCGGTTTTGACCCTTCGGAACGTAGCTCGTCCCGGCAAGGTCGCTCTGGTCGGATGCGCCGCCAACTATGCCCTTCTCGACATCAACCAATGCCCGCGCCTTCATGGCTCGGTCTTCACGAATGAATTCCTTGGGCTTCATGCAGAGATATGCCTTGATGGGGTTGCGCTCTTCATCCGTCCCGACCGTCAGGGGAGCGATGCCCGGCACTTTTTGCCAGGTGTCCACCTCGGTCGCTTGATGAATCCTCATGCCGACATCGTTGAACCAGCGGAAATCGAACTGCTCGCCGAATTCCTGCCGTGCCTTTTCCGGGATCGCCATTTTCAGCGAATAGGTCCGGTCAATGTCGCCATCGTTGCGGCTGCGACGTTCGCGCAACTCTTCGATCGAACGCACTTCGGTGCGCGAATTAGGGTGTGCCATCAGGCGTTTTCCTTCCAATATTCCTCAGCATAGGATTCTTTCTTGACGCCCTGCTTTTCGAGCTTGAGCGCGACAGCCTTTGCTTCGGGAGGGAGATCGTTGAATCCGCGCTGGCGGTTCGACGACGTGGCGCGGGCCGTCCGGCCCTGTTGCTCTGCGACCTCTGCCGGTCCCTTGGACTTGGGCTTTGCATCGCCGAAATATTCCGGGAACCGCTTGCGCACGGCATCCTCTGCGAGCTTCAATTGCTCGTCAGGAGATTTGCCCTGCCCTGCCGCGATATTGGAAACATTGATAGCCATCTGCGTGGCGAGAGGATCGACCTGCCACCATTCCGCGTTGCGGGTTTCAAAGTCCGCAATCGGTGCCTTGTCGGTCGTTTCCGATGACAGGCTTTGCAGCTTGGCCGAAGCCTGCCGCGCGCGGTCATGGTCGCCCTCGTCAACAGCCGCGGCGAATTCCGCTTCAACCTTTGCGCGCTCGTCTGCACGAACCCGCTCAAGCATGGCGTCCGTCGTCCGCGAGATGCGGCTCAGCCGATCCTCAAGGTTCTTTCGCGCTCGGCGCTCGGCCTTGTTGATCGCCACGGTATTCTTGAGGAACGCAGAAGCAGGCTGCCACTCTTCCGGGTCGCCGCGCCACTGGTCCTTGGGCGACCATCCCAGCTCGGACGCCGCCTCTTCAAGCGTGATAGCCTGATCATCGCCATCACCTTTGGGCAATTCCTCGCCCGTTTCGACAGGGCGAGTGTCCTCACCCTCAACCCCATCCGGGGTAAGGTCTTCGTCTGCCATTTGGCACCTTTCCGATTGCCCTACAGAGCGGGCCGCTCAAACCCCGTCAGGGGGTATCTACGTAAGCCTCATCGTGTAGTCGTAACTGAGCATGGACATTCCCGTCCCGCCCCAACCGACATAGAAGCGGCCAAACGTCGTTGGATCGCCTGCGATGTCATTGACGATATCGAATATGCCGTTCGGGAACTGCGCTACACGCGTCCACGTCGCGCCATTGTCATAGCTGATCCAGAAGCCGTAGCCGGTTGCGCTGCTTGCTCCTGTCGGGCTGACCATTCGCCAGCCAGCGGCCAGAAGCGTTGGATATTGCGAGCCATATGCCGCCTTGCCTACCCCGACCCCGAACACCTCACCGAAACTCGCTGCCCCGATGACATCATCTGTTCCCGTCACCTGAGACCATGTCGCCATGCCATCGGTCGAGCGCCACAGCCCCAGGCACTCGTCGCCGCCGCACCAATACCATTCGTTCGCGTTCGCCCCTTGGGTGAACTTGCCGTGATAGGAATCGGCGTTGAAGCTGACGATGAAACTGCTCTTGACGCGGCTCCAACTTGCGCCCTTGTCGGTCGTCTTCCAGATGCCGCGGCACGCGAGGTCACTTGCCGAGCCGGTCCCGTCGCCGACGTTATAGGCATAGGCAACCGAGCTGTTGAATTTATCGCCCACCAGCACGCGCCGGGACAGGTTGTATGCGCTATGGAAATTGAGCGCGTTTCCGTCGCCGATCGCGCATTTCGTCCAGGCTACGCCTTTGTTCGCAGTCCGCCAAATGCCGTTCTTGTCGCTTTGTCCAGAGAGCGGGAACGCCCGGTTCGTCTGCACCTGCACCCAGTTATCAGCGTCGAACTTGACGATATTGCCGCCCCCGGGGCCGCCGCTGGCGGTCGCCAGCGCGGCCGAACCGGCCCAGGTCGCCCCCTTGTCCGCCGTTCGCGCCGTAACCAGACCGATGCCGTTGCGCTCGCCGTGGATCGTGCCAACCCAGGCATCTGGTTCGTCGGGCGACCAGTCGATATCGCCGCCGTGCTGGAAGCGGATCGAGCCGCCGTGCGCTGAAGGGGAGGCTTTACCTGCACTCGCGCGCGGAAGGATCATCAACCCGCGATCGTGCATCGCATAGCCGACGTCGCCCTGATCATTCACCTTGACGAGCGTCGTCACCATGTTCTCGATGCCGGGTGAATACTCGTGGATTGTAACGGTGCGGTTCGGGAAGGTCAGAACAGTCGGAGGGCTGTCAATATACCAGACACCCATGCCCTCGGCGATCCAGAGCCGATTGACAGTCGGGTCAAAGTCCATGTCCCCGTTCGTCATGTAGTTTTCGTCGGTATAAGCCTGCCAGCCGATCGAGGATGCGACGCGGTCGTTGATGGTGCCGCTGCCGCCTCCGAGCGCGAAGGTCACGCCATAGTCGGTCGAGACGTCAATGCCACCACCAGCGCCGATGATGTAGATATGTCCCGCATTGTGGGGGCTGACGGCGATAGCTTTGCAGACGCCTCGCCAGACGTGATAACGTGATCGCTGCTCCCAACCGTCGCCGTGAAAATCCCGTTTCCGTCTACAGCTTGTCCGGGATTCGCCCACTGAGTGCGGAGCGTGTCGCCTACCGCGACCGTATCATCGAACGAGATATCAAATTGCGGCGGGTATGTCGTCGGACCAACAGCCAAAGCCAGAACCGGAGCCGTTATGGTAGCAGGGGGGCGAGCCTCCCCCACTCTCTCCGACAGCATTGTCAAAGAGCGTGAGGCCGGTTCCGATGAACATCAGCGCAGCGCGACGATATCCGTTGCGGTCGTGCCCGTCGAGTAAACCCGGACAGCCTGAATAGGCAGCATGCCCACAGGAGCCGCCTTGAACGTCAGGGTCGCCCCGCCAGCCATGTCAACCTTCACGTCGCCCGACACACCGACATACAGCGCGCGGGTCGCGGCAAAAGTCGTGCTGTCGCTCGGCGTTACCGCGGCACCGTTCCGTGCCGAAGATACATCGGTATAATAAGCCATCTCTCAAACCTCCAACACGCCGCAGACATCCTTGTCCTTGGCGAGACGGTATTCCCGTCCATCGGCGCCCTCGACGAGCGTCCCGGCATATTTCGCGAACAAAACAGCGTCCCCGACCTTGGGCTGATCGCCAGCCGGCCATTCGGCATAGGTGAACGCATGCGGGCTGACCGCGACAAGTCGCCCCTTCATCGTGGCGATGTCATTGCCTTCCTTGATCGTCGGAGCAAGAATGATCCCGCCCTTCGTGACCTCTTCGGTTTCCTCAGGGGCAATCAGCACGTTATATTCGCTCGGACGGATGCCGGGTTTCAAATCTGCAAGCGCGGGAATCGTCCCCATTTCATTCTCCGTAGACAGGTTCAACCTCAAGAACAGCGCACCACCCTTCGTAGGGCGTTTCGGCAAGAGCGCGGTAAGCGTCGGCGCGGGTCCGTAATTCCGCGAGCATCAGCGGATCACACTGCCCACCGTCCCACGTCACCTTGTCCCACTCGTCTTTTTGAGCGTCAGACGCCCGCAGGCATGCCTCCTGCACCCATTTCGTTACCGGGTGTTCCATCCATGCCAGGAATTGCTCCTGCGTCATTTACCATCCCCATCTGGAAGCCCAAGTCATGGGCCTTCATCGCGTTATCCAGTTGCGTCGATTGCGCTTCGGCGCCGTATTTCTGAGCCGAGGCCTGATCCTTGTTCGCCTTCGCCATCTCTACCGGATCGGGCTGCTGCGGCTGCGGCGGCGGGAAAATCCCGTCGATGTCCTCGATGTTTGCTGCCTCATAGACACGGCGCATGATCTCGCGCGCATCGGCACCCGCCTGAACAGCAGGGCCAAGCGTCTGCATCATGAACTGAGCCGCGGCCATGCGCTGCATCGACGTGACGTTAGACGGGTCACTGACCGGACGAATGTCCATGTCCTTGTTGTCGAAATCCGCCTCGAAATTCGCTGCCGGATCATCGAGGACGTTCATATAGTCCTCGGCAAGCTCCTGCCCGCCCCAGCGCGACATGTTATCAAACAGCAGCGCGAACTCTTCCTTGAGCGCGCGATAAACCCGCTTGTAGATCGCGGTGAAGACCTGCAATCCCTGCTCGATCAGCGCCAGCGTCGTGCCGACCTGCCCGTTGTTCGATGCCTCCCCGGTGATCACGTCCTTGACCGAGGCAATATCCTTTGCGGCACCCAGCATCATTTCGAGCATGTTGAACGCCACGCTCGACGGCTGCGGGAACGTCCGCTCTACCAGTCCGTTGCGAAGCTGCTCTGCCGTTGCATCGACCGTCTTATATTCGCCGGGCCGGAAGCGCACATAGGTCTGACCCTTGGCCTGCAACCTCAAACCGGCAGCAACAAACCCGCCCCCCGCGATCTCGGCCGTCCCCGCGTCGATAAGCTGGTTGATCGTCGTGTTGACGACTTCCGTGATCTCTGCAAGCAAGTGACCAAATCCGATGCCCTTGAAATGCCCCTCGGGGTTCGGCAGGAAGTCATACTTGATGTAATAGACCGAGAGCTTGTCGATATCCCCGTCAGGGTCGTCCAGTTGCTCGGGGCCATAGTTGGCTTCCATGCGAAGCACCTGCTTCGATTCATGGTCAACCGTGATAATGTAAGGCTCTGCCCGCCCGTCGCCGTCGAGATCGATGTAGCGATGCTGCTCTAGCAGCTTGCGGGGCTTTTCCTCGTCGCCATCCTGCTCGGCAAAGGTCACGTCGCGGTAATGCCCCGAGGCAATCCGCTGCTTCACCTGATAGGTAGCGAGATTGTCGATCTCTTCGGTCAGGCGCGGTGTGTGGTTGCAGTCCGTCGCCCATGTCGGCGCCACCATCTTGAGGCCCGACACCAGCCGCACCTTGAACTCGCCGCCGCGCTTGTAGACCTTGCGGAACATGCAGCCGACAATCGGGAGCAAAAGCAAGAGCTGGTCGGTGTCCTGCTCCCATCCCTTCATGCGGTAGAAGAGATAGGTGTTCAGATATGCCTTGAGACGCGCAGCGCGGGCCTTCTTCGCCCCCGGCTCCTTCTGCCATGCGGGCTGCGCCGTCTGTGCGATCTCGGGCGGAACCTGCTGCAATGCGGCCATCGGGACAAGCTGCCCCATGATGTTGACCATCGGACCGCCCGGACCCATCATCGGAACGCCGGAGTCATTCCCGACGACCTTGACCGAAACCGCTTCATCGCCCTTGACGATTGCAGGATAGGCCCGCGCCTGGAACTGGAGCGCCGCAACCGTCAACATCGGATACTTGACGTTCGACGCCCCCGGCCACGGGTGGTCTTTCTTCTCGGGCTTCTCCTGCGCCGCAGCCTTTACCGCGGCTTCCGCCTTTTCACGCCATACGCCCTCGTCTACAAGGTCGCGGTCGTAATCCTCCACGACATCAGCACCGATCGTCGCAAGCTGCTGCTCGCTCAGATATTGCGTGATGTCGCCTTCTACATCGGCAAGGCGCACGGCCTCGCCCTCGCCAGCCTCTTCCATTTCGGGCTGGTCGAGATATTCGTCCATATTAGCTACGGACAGCGATGATCGTGAAGGTGCCTGCGGTCGGGGTCAGCGAGCCAGCAGTCGGGTTGACAAAGCGAAGCGCGAGCGTGTCGGCAGCCGAGACGCGGGCGCCTGCAATGCCTACCGCGTTCGAGATCGACGGGTTGTTGACAATCACCTTGTCAGCAGTCGTCAGGCCCGTGACCGTGAAAGTCTGCTCTGCGACAGTCGCTGCGCCTACCGAAGCCGGGGTCAGCGACGCCGAATAGACCTTGATACCCGTGATAGCGGTGCCGCTGTTCGGAACGTCACCGTCCAGAGCGAGCGCCGAAAGATTCGTCGTTCCCATAGTAATACCTCCTAGTAGCCCGTCACCGATGATCGGCCCCGCCCGTCGTAACGGTCGTCCTCTTCAACGGTGCTGGCTGGTTCTTCGTAAGCTACACACAAAAGCCCGAAAGCATCGGCTGCGTGGCTGGACCAATCATGCTCAGGCCCAAGCCCGACATTGCGATGCTCGTCTATCTTCTCGTGATACCAGCCGAGAGCATCAAGTCCGGCTGAGCATTTCGTCGCGTGAAACCGGATGCTCGGGAACAGCCGGCGCGTAACCTCAATGCGCTTCAATGCAGCGCCCTTGCCTTGGTTAGGGATCGTCACGACCTCAAAACCAGCTGCGCGAATATGATCCTCGAACCGGATTGCCGTCACAGCGTCCATCTTCGCCCCGTCGTGAGGCAGGACACACAGCGCATGACCGTAACCATTGGCCCGCAGCCACTCGATATGCGCCGAGAGCGGCTGGCCTACAGTCTCGTAATAATCCAGAACCCGGATTGCATTCCCAACGATCTGCGCAATCCAGATGGAGCAAGCGTCCCTTACCCCTATGTCCCATATCGCCAGATACCGAATGAGCGGATCCGCAGCGACCTCATCGCTTATCCGGCCCTCTGCCCGAGCCTTTGCCAAACTCGCGGCATAATAGGCGCCCGCCGAGACGGTGATGTAATCACCCTCCCATATGTGGCGGTATTGATCAGCCTCTTGCCTCAGGCAGTCCAGGCGCTCGTCCTCAAGCTCTTTCGGGAACCACGGGTTGTCGTTCCAGTTGGCCCGGACCACGCTTGCCCCTGTCGGCAGGCTCTCGCCCCTCAGCAGCACGTCAACAGGGTCGGTCTTTAGCCGCGGGTTCCATGTGAACCACAGTTCACTTCCCGGTGCGCGGATTGTCGGCCGCAGCAATTGCAGCGAGCGGGAGGAAAGCGTCTGCGCTTCCTCAACCCATGCCCGCTTGAAACCCTCCAGCGACTTGATGCTTTCCGCCGTGTGGTCCTGCATCCCCTGAAATATGATAACGCCATCGCCCGGCGTCTGAATGCGATCAGAGAAAACCTTGAACCCGTCAGCCTCGCCTAGACCGAACTCGTTCAGCTTGCTCTCGATCAGGCGCTTTGCCGAATCCTTGAGCGACTTCTGAACTTCGCGAATGCAGACGGAGAGGAGGCCGCGCTCATACAGGCTGTCATCAACGAGCGCCCCCGCCCTGTCGTGAGACTTGCCGGAACCACGGCCTCCCCAAGCTCCCTTGTATCGCGATGGCTTGTAGAGCGGCTTGAAGACCTCAGCCGTTGGTATTCGGAGAGTCGACAAACTCCCGCACCACCTTGTTTACAGTGACCTCGCCGGACAGCCTTTGCTCTTGCACGTCGCGGAAATCGTCAGGCGCGAAATTCTTGAGGCCGAAGATGGCGAGCGTTGCATTGCCCTTGCCAGTCTCCAGCACTTCTCGCGCCTTCAAGTCATACCAAGCCGCCGCAGCGGCCTTCGCCCTTTTTACGGCTGAGGAAAATTCTGGGTGGACATTGCCCCATTCCGTAATCGTATCGCGACAAACGCCGATCTGTGCGGCGTAGCTCGTGATGCTGGCGCCGGTCGAACAGTGGGACACGATGCCCTCTGCGTATTCCGGCTTATACGATGTAGGGCGACCCCTCTTGCTAGTGGCCATATCGTTGGCCTTTCGGTTGTTGTTGATCTTACTCGCTGTCGATCATGTGCTGCGTTGCGACAGCCATCATTCCGATAGCGCGATAGGAATCGTAATGACCCCATGAGAAGCCGGTCAGCCCTTCATCTGTTTCCAGAAAAAACACTGCCAGCTCAGGCAGGCCGTATTCGCCGGCCTCTATGCGATCGGCTAAAGCGCGAAGCTGCCCAGGAATGTCGTTGAGCGATGGCCCTTCGACCAGCCTGACAATTTCCATGGGCGCTCCTGAATTTAACCCCGCCATCGCGTCAGTGCCGACCGCGCGCTGCATCATGCCTTGCGAAAGGTGCGTCGGATAAACCGATGGCGGGGAACCAGCGCGGAAAGGAGAAAACGCGCCGGAAATGAAAAGGGCCGCCGAGCGGTTAAGCTGGCGACCCGTCTTGGCGCAATACGCCACATTGGCTCCGCGTTGCCACAAATTACCGCTCGTGTCAAGCAAGTCGCGCTATCAAGCGATTGGCCGCAAAGCGAATATCGACTATGGCATTGTTGAGCGCATTGGTCTTTGGCAGGCAGACTGGCTCACCGCTTCCCTTGCATCCTGAAATGTGGATTGCCCATTGCGATAGGCTCCAATCCTCTCCGGCCACCTTGCGCGTGATATGCGCCAGCCCATCAAGACAGCACTCCAGTTCTTGCAGCTCGGATTGCATCGCCAGCTTGCGAGGAAGTGGACCACCATTGCCATTGCCCTTTGGCGACATATCCAAGCATGACTTGGGGCTGGGGCGCTCGCAGGCTATCCACAAGTCGCGAAAGCGGGACAGCGCCTTGTGCTGCTCCTCTGTGATCGTTCCTCGTTTGCGTAGGCTGTCGATCGGCGCGACACGGACAAACCGCTTTCCCTCTGGCGATACCGTCTCGGCATATTCGCTTTGCAGCATCTGCTCTTGTGTTGGCGCGAGCGCGATCTGCGGCTTGACCTTCTGCTTTCTTGCCCCCCGCTTTGCCATTATGCCGTTTCCTCCGCAATTTTTTGATATTCTCCGCACCAATGAAATCCTTGCGTCGTCGGATAGACTGCGGTGGCCCCACCGTGGGAGTGCTTGCCATTCGTTGGCGGATAGCGACGACATGCAGAATATCTGTACCATTCATCGACACGGCCTTCACAACCGTTCCAAAAACGACAGTCGGCGCATTTCTCGCTCATGCCTTTGCCTTTCCTGCTTGGATCATGGCGTGGGCAGGTAAAACATCGGTGCCGAGATATTCGAACGTCCCGCGCGGCAGACCCTCCAAAAACCGCTCGCGAACCGTCCACGCCACCATACGGCCCGCGTCGCCGTGCTTCTCGACTGCCTCATTGAGCGCGCACGAAAGCAACCACTCAAACCATTCATGCGACAAGCTTGCCGTCTCACTCATCCCTCTTTCTCCCTTCTTACCGCTATGATTAGAGGTTTTCGATGCGGCGAATTTCGTCAGATTGGCGCGACAAATCGCCCATAAGCTGATCAAGAATATCATTGATGCGGCCGATGCTACCGATGCGCTCAGGGACAGCACCAGAATTTCCGCAAGCAGAAGGCATTGCCCCTTTCACGCGATCGGCGATAAGCGAGATGCGTTCGCTGTTTGACTTGGCGATGGCCGTTGCCTCGGAAATCCTGTCGAAAATGTCGCCCAAGTCCCGCTGGGCTTCTCCCTGTAGATTGGCTTGCATCGCCTGAGCAGCGTAGGCGTTCAAAGTCGAACCAGCGCCCACGTGAGCATGATTCCCGACCCAGTTCTGAGCGCGCGCAGATTCAGCTTTCATCCGTGCGAAATTGTTGTCATCGTGTTCCACGTTCATCTCAATTCTCCTCTTTCCAGTGTGCAATGTCCCAATCGTAATCACGGTCTGACCAATTCCATTTCGAGGCAGGAAGCGCCTCCTTGCTCACGATCCCGTTGCGGAACTTAACCCTCAAGGGTGTGTCTCCCGTGCGGGGTGGGCGGTGGTTTGTGGGGTGCCAGGTCATGGTCCGCTGCCGAGGCTGGCGAGGAATGATCCAGGGCCATCGTTCGCGGGACGGCGAGATTCTGGCTTGGCAAAGCGCCGGCTGTTCAAAACCCATGTCTTCCAACCGTCCTGCCAATCGAGGAAGCGATTCCCCTTGCCGCGATGGTGGGCGCTAAAATGCTCGATCTGTGTCGCAAGCTCTTTCGGCGACCAGCTGTCGACGATTGCCTTGCATTGGCTGTCAGCACCAAACGGCTCAGGCTTCCAATCGACCGGCAACGCGCGCTTTGTGTTTTTAGGTTTGGTGTTTACTGACGTATTGGGTGACACAGTGTCGGGGGTCTTTGTCGCCTTTGTCACCGGTGACACAGTGTCGGGGGTGACACAGTGTCGGGGGTGAAGCGTATAAAGACACCCCTTGCCCGGTTTATCGTCGCGGGTCAGGTGGCCGTTTTTTTCAGCCTCGCGAAGAGCGCGCTGAACGGTCCGCTCGGAGCAGCCGGACTTTGCCGCAATACGCGCGATAGATGGCCAACATTTCCCGTCATCGTTCGCCCAATCAGCGAGCGCCAGCATTACCAGCTTATCAACGGACGGGAGAGCGAGGCGCCACACCTCGGTCATAAGAGCGATGCTCATCGGCGCGCCCTTTCCCGAAGGATCGCCATATAATCCTCTTTCCGAAGATATATCCCGAAGTCAGCGATCGCGCGCTTGCACGACTGCTCCGGTTGCAGCACATCGGCGCCCTCTCCCCTGTTCCAAGCTGCCACGAACTCTTTGATCTCCGGCGCGTAGGTGAACCATTCGCGATGCCGCCAATGGGCTGCGAACTGCTGGTGCAAGGCGTCCTCGTATCGGGAAGCATCGCCTTCCGCTTCAAAATGAAGGACTAGGTCAATCTTCAAACGGGTATGGTTGCCTGATTGCAACTCAACCAGCCGACGCTCGGGATCGCAGGCAACGCCGATCTTCACGGCTACCCGACGAGCATCTGTGATGAAATAGAGGTGCTGAATCTTGCTCATAGCCCGCGCACCGCCTGATAGGCGCCGTGGAAAGCCCCTATCCCCTTCCCTGTCTCCCCGTTACGGCGCTTGGCGCAAATGAACTCGATCTTTCCTTGATGCTCGTGCATCGCGGCTTCCCACTTCATGTAATCGGGGTCATTGATCTCTTTGCGCTCGCGCTGGAGGTAATATTCGTTGCGAAGCAGGAACATCACCGTATCGGCGTCTTGCTCGATCTGTCCGCTATCGCGAAGGTCAGACAGTTGCGGGCGGCATCCTGGACGCTTCTCGACCTCTCGGCTCAATTGAGCCAGCGCCATGACGGCAATGTCATGCTCCTTGGCAATGGCCTTTAGCGCACGGCTGATCTGGCTCACCGCCTCATAGGCACTCTTGCCTTTGTCCGCGCTCAGGAGCTGGAGATAATCGACGACCACAAGGTCAAGCCGCGCCCCCTTGGCCGCGAATTTTCTGGCCTGCCTACGCACGATGACATTGAGCCGACCAATTGACAGCGAACTTGCGTCCACTACCTCAATGGGCAAATCTGCGGCGATCTCACGCGCTTGGCGCAGACGGCGAAAATCATCGGATCCGATCTTCTGATTGACGATCGACGAGAACGGAACGCCCGTTTCACCATTGAAGCAAAGGTCAGCCGCCATGCGCGCGCCAAGCTCAGGGGCCGACATTTCTAGGCTGACGTAGAGGACGCCATGTCCGTTCATTGCCGCCCCGATGCTGTAGGACAGCGCGACAGCCGTCTTGCCCATGCCAGGACGAGCAGCGAGAATAATCATCTGCTTGCGCCTTGCACCGCCCAACAGGTCGTCCATCGGCGGAATCAGCTTGCACATCACGCCACGGTCGCGGCTTTCAAGCTGTGCCATCATCGCATCGAGGCAATTTGCGCCGGTGTGCATTGTCGTGGACGAGGCAATGTCAGTCGCATGGGTCAGTGCGCTGTCAACATGATCGACAGTATCGGCCAGCGTTACGGATTGGTCCGCTGCCATCTCGATTGCTTCGGTAAGCCCTTCCGCAATGCGACGGCGCTTGGCAATCTCTGCAACTTGTTTCGCAAGGTCAACGCATCCGATCAGCGCAACCGGATTGGCAGTCAGGTTAGCGACGAGCGAGGGTCCGCCAGCGGTCTTATACGCCTCGTCATCCTTGAACATGTTGTTGATAGCAACGCCGTTCGCTGCCTTGCCAGCCGAGAAGCTATCGCGTGCGGCGCGGAACATGCGGCCTAGAAGCGGATCAGCGAAATCCTCTGGCGCGACAATATCGGCCAGTCGGTCAATCTGGTTAGGGTCAATCATGGCAGCGGCGAGGACAACGCCCTCTGCCTCGATATTCGCGATCATTCGGTTATTTCCAGATTGGAGATGACGCGGCAGGCCGCCTGCCCAAGCGTCATGCACTCAGGATCGAAAAACGCGACCGTGCAGCCATCAATCGACCGATCCCTGTAGACGTGCAGCGAATTAACCCACTGATCGCCTGTCAGGACGCCATGCTTGACGAGAAGATCGAGGACGGGCTTGACCCTGTTGTCGATGTCGCTGCGGTGGTCGATGTTAAGTCGGATCGTGATGCCATAGGGCGGAGAAGGCATGTCCCATGCGCTTACCGACAAGCAGTCGCCAGCAGCACGCTGCCATGCCTTGTAGGCCGACGAGCGATAGCGCCCCTTGCCGTCCTGTCGGTTGACGAAGGCATTATTGAGGCTTGGGGGGAGAGGAAGAGAAATCATGCCGCAAGTCTCTTCCATGCGTCACGATCCCAACCCTTGCGCTCGGCTTTCGCGATCAATTCTTCTTCGCTCATGACAAGGGAGCCAAAGCCATATTTCCAAAAATTGGCTTTGGGGTTTGGCTTTCCATTCTTGTCCACGCGATAAACGCATGTCCTGTCGTGGTCGCGAATGAAGTCTGCCGCCTCGTCCGCGATGCCCTTTGCCTTGCGTCCGTCGAATTGGCGCGGGCCAAAGTCGAAATGCCAGCCAGTGCGAGCGGGGGCTTTGGGAGTGGCTTTCAGGCCCATGCGGTTCGCTTGCCGCACAAGCGCCTTGCGGTCACATCCGATCATGTTTGCAATCTGCGTGGTCGAGCGGACGCCCCAGTTATCACGGACGAGCTGCTTTAGCTCATCGGTCCATTTGGTTTTCAGCCCCTCGATTCCGATCTCGCGGCGCCAATCGACAATCTTGTTTTTGCCGACGCCATAGCGCGCGCAGAGGTTGGCAATGGTGTCCATTGCATGTTCGGGGAAATCGCTCGGCATGACCTTGCGCAAAAAGTGCGGTTCGTAAGTCATCGCCGCACCCCCTGTAGACGTGCCACAAGGTCTGCACGGCCCATTTGGTGAGCCATTGCCAGAGCCTTTTCGACAGGATCGATTGCGGGCTTGGTGACGTAGCGGACGTGATCAACGCGCAGCGGTTTGCGATGGAAGGGCCAGCGCATCACGCATCACCGCGGAGGATTTTCGCCATCTTCTTCCCGACATGCGCGCTGTTCTCAGTCACGCAATCAAGGGCACGCTCGATACGGGCCTGCATTGCACCGGCCGCGTCAGAAGCGCGGTCAGCAGCATCGCGGGCTTCGTCCAGAAGGGCTTGCAGGGTGAACTCGTCAGCAGCCTTGCCAGCAGCAAAAACAGCCATCAGAATTGCCCCGCCAGTGAAACCGGCAATCAGGGCTAACACAGTGCTAATCGACATGGTAAACTCCTGTGGTTAAACGAAATTAACGGCTTCCATACGAAATGGACCAATCTGAAACGGCGTTTACGAAGGGCTTGCGCGCGCCTCGGTTTTCGCTGCACCGCGCAATGAATGAATCGCATGAAAAAGACCGGCGAGGCACGAAGCCCCGCCAGCCAGTGGCCCGACCCGTTGCGTCGAGCTTGGGAATGTCGTGTTAGCCCCCCCGAGCATGGTCAGGCCACCAAGCCTGATCGGCGCTCGAACTCTGCGCGCCATGCGTCGAATGGGACCGCGCCGTCTGTCGCATCGTCAATCGCGCGGGCAGTATCGGCATCAGGAAATCGCTTGCCGTTCGCGTATCTCGTCACGGCGACCTGCGTCTTACCGATCATTTCAGCCAACCCGGAGTGGGTCGCGCCTTCCTTGAGATACGCCAGTAGGGAGGCTGAATAAGTGCTCATGGTCCGGCAGTATACCGAAACGGTATACGATTGCAATACCATTCTGGCCATTCCGCCCAGATCATCGCGCGAGCAAAATATGCCGATGGGGTATTTAGACCGACTCGCAGACCTTCGCACACGCCGCGGCTTCACGCAGGAGCAGCTTGCGGAGAAAATGGACGTTGCCCAAGCCACGGTGCAGCGGTGGGAGTCAGGCAAGCGAGAGCCGAAATTTGAGCAGCTTCACGCGCTGGCCGACATTCTCGGGGTAACTGCCGGAGAATTGCTTGAAGGCGATACCGCCGCCCCTGTGGGTCCGCGTCTATATGTGAAGGGCGAGGTGGCGGCTGGCGTATGGCGCCAAGCCGTCGAGCAGCCCGCCGACGAATGGGAAACCTTCTACGGACGCGCAGACGTGACGGCCGACATAGAGCATCGCTTCGGTTTGCGCGTTGTCGGGGATAGTATGGATCAAATCTATCCACCTGGGACTATCGTTGAGTGCGTCTCGCTTTTCGGGCGGGCGGAAGCTGCACCGGGAAAGCGCGTTGTCGTTATCCGAACCAACGACTTGGGCATGTGCGAAGCGACCGTAAAAGAGCTGGTCGAGCGCGAGGGGGAATTATGGCTGGTTCCGAGATCAAACAACCCGGCCCATGCGCCGTTCAAGCTGAACGGGCCGGATGGCGACATAGTGGAGACAAGAATCGCCGCCGTCGTCGTTGCTTCTGTGCGACCGGAATAGCACTCGCTATAGCTCTCTCAGGATGCAATCAACGTCCGGCCACGAAGGGCGACGTGGATAGCGCCGCCGATCGCGTGGCGAGTGCTTCTAGGGAGCGGGTGGCCGAACTGGAAGTAAGGGTCCGCGCCCTTGAGGCCGACATCGTTTTCCTGAAAGAGCAGAACGCCAAGCGCGCGGACGCGATCCTGGAGCTAAACTCTATCGGCTCAAGCGAGCATAAATGGGTCAGCGATAACCTCGATATTCTTTTCGAAAATGATGAAACTCTGCGCTCCACGCTTAACCAGACGAGGGCCGCTCAGGGCTGGGCGCCGCTGACCCGAAAAGATTGAATACCATTTTGGTATTTTCCTGTTGACGCGATAATACCGTATCGGTATACACGGTTCCAGACAAGGGGCCGTGATAATGAACGCGCACAGCACACTCAAGGCAGATCGGATCGCCCCGCACCACGCGCGCCGGATCGAGGAACTTAGCCTCGCCGCCTTCGCACTGTGGGGCATCGTTCGCCCCGGATTCACCGGACCCATCCCCCACGATCATCAAGACGTAGTGATGCAGCACCTCGATACGCTGTTCGGCCTTACGCCCATCGAGAGCGAGCGCGCCAAGGATCGGCTTTTCGAGCAGACGCTGAACCACAGCATCCCCGAGCATGACCGCCCCGCAATCCTGCGCTGTGCGACCGAGCTTACCCGCATCGCTGCGAACTACAACGGATCGGAAGAACAGGCCCGCGAGATTTGGGCTGCTGGCTTCGACCTGTTGGAGATTGATAGCTTGTGGGAGGCAAGCCGCGATCAGGAAGCAGACTGGCGCGAATGGAACCAGCCGGAATGGAGGGCGGCATGAGCGCGAAGTCCACCATGTCCCCCGACCTTATCGCCTTTCTCAAGGCTTGGTATCATTGGGCTACCAATGGGGCGCCGCATCGGGAGCCTTTCCGGCGCAACGATGGTCTGTGCGACAATGTTTGGAAATGGGGCGACGGATCAAAGGCGCAAAAATACGAGGTCCATGATGCGCTGGCCGATATGTTCGGCGGGAGATGGTTTCCGTTCGGCGAAGAAAATTACGACGCCCGCTACGAAGCCTCCACCCAACACGAATGCCCCAAGCGCCTCGCATGGGTCCGTGAACGGCTGTTCGAAGCGGGGGAGTTGCGCAACTGCAACGATTGCGACTTTTCCACGACCGAGAAGGACGTCACCGTCTGCCCTGATCGCGCTTGCCGGGGGTCGGTAGCATGAGCGCGTCTGATATCGCGAAAGAACGCGCAGACTGGCTGCTCGACGCCATTGCTTGCGCAATGCAAGACCGCCGCTTCCTAAGAGGCAATCCACAATACGACGAAGACATCGGTATGGCTATTTTGCTGAACGGAGAGAAGGCCATAAACGTGGCGATCGCTAAGCACTGGTCTAGCCAAGACGTGATCTACGTCCAGTGGAGCGATGACGGGCAGCATATCCGCAAGTGGTCGCGCGAACCCTTCGATGGCGCCGGTGCAATTTCAGCTGTGACCGTGGAGCAACGGTCATGACCGCATTCACCCGCCACCTTCGCCTCACCTCTCTCAGCATGGAAACACCGCTCTGGATGTATCCGGTGATGGGAGTGCTTTCTTTCTGTCTTATTGGTTTTTGGAGTGGATGGCAATGAACGACAAGGCGCCTCCTTCGGACCGCGCTACCCGTGCAAGCACCGAGCCTGCAAGCAGTCTCGGCCATTCGGCGGGTATCGCTGGCGCGTCCGCTCTCGATAGTTCCGTTGGCGAGATGGAATGGTCGATAAGGACTTACAACTGTCTAGCAAACGCCGGGATACTTACCGTTAGACAGCTCACTGAAATGACGGAAGCAGAGGTTCTTCGCATTCCAAACTTCGGGCGCAAATCCCTCAACGAGGTCAACGAAGTTTTAGCCGGTATGGGGTTACGTATCGGAGGCCTTTCCTCCGCTATCGCCAATCCAAAACCCGTTGGTGGATGCGCCGCCGCTGTCCCAGCAGGGATAGTTAGCATCGAAACGCCATGGAGCCGTGGACGTAAGAAAAAGTCCACATGCGACTGTCGCATCTGCGTTCGCAGTCGCCAGTTTGACCTTCGCGTCAAGCCCTTGGGCGAATTCAACCGAAAGTATTTCAGCGCCCTCTATGACGAGCTTTGCGAGGTCGAGGACGAGCGCGATTACCTCCAGGCGATCCTAGACGGAACGTGGCCACAATCTGTCGAGATTCTCGAAAAACGGCTCGAAAAGGCGCGCGAAATAGCCGCCACAAAACTCAAGGAAACATCCCAATGAATGCCCCTAGCAAAGTAAAGGCGGACACTATCGCAGCCGCATATGTCGCAGCCTTCGCGGAGATCGAGGGCGCCATTAAGGACGCGAAAAACCCGCACTTCAAGAGCAAGTATGCGGACCTCCCCGCCGTCATCGCAGCTATCAAGCCTGCGCTGGTCAACCACGGCCTCGCGTTCACGCAACCGTGCGAGCCTTCTGCAGAAGGGGTTACTGTCCGCACGATCCTGCACCACGTCTCAGGCGAGGCGCTGGACCTTGGCAGCCTGTTCGTCCCCGCCAACAAGCGGGATGCTCAGGGATTCGGCTCTGCACTAACCTATGCGCGGCGCTATGCCCTTGTGTCGGCATTTGGCGTCCCGACCGAGGATGACGACGGAAACGCGGCTGTCGCTTCCATGAGCCGTCAGGAACCGAAGCAGGAACCAAAGCGCGGCCTTGATGGCCCATATACCTCGAAAGACGCGCTCAAGAAGGCGTTTATCGCCCTGCGTAGCGAAGTGAACCGCTGCGGTGACGATGACACCCTCGAATGCCTGCTGGCAACGGACGACGCGAAGAAGCTGATCGCGCAATGCGACCGAGACGCGCCGCACCTTTTGCACGGCAATGACCCGAACGCACCCGAATGGATCGGGCTTTACGCTGAAATACAGCGCTTGCGTGACAATTTTCAACTGGAGAATGTTCGATGATTACGATTACCGTTGCCGGAAACGCGGGCAAGGATGCCGAGGCAAAGACCACGCAGGGCGGCGACAGCTATTGCCGCTTCTCGCTTCCCGGCACGTCCGGCTTTGGCGAGCGCGAACAGACCGTTTGGTTCGACGTGACCAAATGGGGCAAGGGCGCCGATGGCCTTGCGCGGCATATCCTCAAGGGAACGCCGGTCACTGTCACTGGCGAGCTTTCGACGCGCGAGCATGAGGGCAAGACGTATCTGCAAATCCGTGCGGATCGCGTGAAGCTGCAAGGGACGCGCGGCCAGCAGTCGGACACCCGACATGCCAACCAAAATGGCTTCGGAACCGACGACGATCTCGATTCAGACGTGCCATTTTAGGATCGCCGCCACATGCTCCCCAAGCTCCGCCCGTTCTCGCGCATCAAGCCGCGCCGTCAGAAGCACCCCGCCCACATGGCGCGCGTTGCCCTGATGCCGTGCCTTGTATGCGGTGCGACAAGTGAGGTCCACCACGTGAGAACTGGCAACAAGGGCAAGGATGACGCACGTGTCGTTCCGCTTTGCCCGGACCACCATCGGAGCAGCATCGGCTTTCACGGGCTTGGGAGCGAACGGGCGTTCTACCAGGAATACGGAATCGACCTGTCCGCGGAAGCCGAGAGGCTTGCGAATGAAAGTCGCGAAAGGGGTTTGCTGTGACCGACGACCCGCTCCTGTTCCGCAACGACCTTGGCGCGCTCCGTCCTGATAGCCCCGCTGCTGTGGAAGCCATGCGAGCTTTCAAGCAAGGCGAAACGCTGCGGATCGAGATCAAGCGGACACGCGGCAATATCGGGCGCCTGCGCTGGTATTGGGCGATGTTGCGGATTGCCTTGGATAACCTTGGCGACCGTTTCGACGGGCCGGTAACTCCGGTGATGCTGCACAAGTGGCTCAAAATCCGCTTCGGCCTCTCGCAGCCGGTGCGGTCGAAGAAAACAGGCGAGATCATCGGGTATGACGAGGGAAGCATCGCATTCCACCGTCTGCCGGAGAGTGAGCGCGCCCCGTTCATTGAGTGGGCAGTCGAGTTTCTTGCCGAACAGCTTGGGACCGATCCTGCCACGCTCAAGAACGAGGCGAATAGAGTTTCCTAGCAGAAAGGGAGCCGGGCGGCCTAACAAGCCGTCCGGTGTAAATCAGATGATTATCACGAAAGTAGAAAAATACGAAGCCAAGCTCGCGCGCGACCGCAAGCGGGTTCGTGGCGGGGCGAAGGCGTCGGTCAAGCCGGCGGCGAAGAAGGCATCGAAATAATGCCCACCCCCCAAGGTCACCGCAAGAGCATCATCGGCGCCCCCGCGTTCGTCTGTAACGGGCGCGGTGGTCGTGGGCGCCTGCTTCCCACGCCGCCCGCATGGTCGGCCCCGCGCGATCGGCAGGCAGAGGCCATTGCCGAGCGCGATCGCGAGCGCGCAAGGCGGGCGCTGCACCTGTCGGACGAACGCACGCCGCTCAGTGTCGTGCGGGGGTTGGCGGCGTGAGTCGCGTTCTCGTCGCCTGCGAATTTTCCGGGACCGTGCGCCGGGCCTTCAATAGCCGCGGCTATGACGCATGGTCCTGCGACCTGCTTCCTGCCGAGGATCGCAGCAATCGCCATATCACCGGCGACGTTCGCGACATTCTCGGTGATGGCTGGGATTTGCTGATCGTCGCGCACCCGCCCTGCACCCGGCTTTGCAACAGTGGGGTCCGGTGGCTGTCCAGCCCGCCTCACGGTCGATCGCTCGACGATATGTGGCGCGAACTTGACGAGGGCGTCGCCCTGTTCTCAGACCTCTGGAACGCCCCTGTCGAGCGTATCGCGGTCGAAAACCCGGTGATGCACAAGCACGCCAAGGCGCGGATCGTGAATTACCAGCCGCCGGCGCAGTCAGTGCAGCCTTGGCAATTCGGCCACGGCGAAACCAAGCGCACCTGTCTGTGGCTCAAAAACCTGCCGCCGCTGACGCCGACCGATGTTGTCGAAGGCCGCGAGGCGCGCGTTCACCGGATGCCTCCCGGACCGGACCGCTGGAAGGAACGCAGCCGCTTCTTCGATGGCATCGCCGCGGCAATGGCCGATCAATGGGGTCCGCTTCTTCCGAGTGAGATCGCAGCATGACCTACGCAGTCCACTCCCTCCACGTCCCCTCCGTCAAGGTAACGTCCGGCACCTACACGCTGGACGGACAAACGCGCATCCCCTCGCCCCTCCTTTGCATGAGGCGGGTAGCTTCAACGATGCAGAGGCATGGCGGCTTGGGGAGCTTGAGAAGGTGAAGGCGCGGTGACGGATCCAGCTCGTTTCAGACAGGCAGATGTGCAAAAAGCAATCCGTGCTGCCAAGCTGGAGGGCGAGCAATATCCGCGTGTCATTTTGCGGCCAAACGGTGAAATCGAGATTATATGTGGCGGACAGAAGCCCGCAAACGATGAAGAAGAATTCGACCTGTGAGCAAGCGCAAAAAATGGCTGCCCGACAATGTGACGCCCTATAAGGATCGGCACGGAAAAACCCGTTATCGGTTTCGGAAGGTGGGGCTTCCGCAATACCACTTTCGCTATGAACCGGGAACGCCTGAATTCATGGAAGAGTATCACCGCGCCAAGTCGGCGGAGAAGCCCGCCCCGGCCCCAAGATATGAGGCTGGCACGGTTGATGCAGTTATCGCCGCACTCTATGATTCGCCACGCTGGCGCAAAATGCGGCCATCGAGCCGCCGCACCTACCAGGGCATCATCGAGAAGTTCCGCGCCCGCAACGGGCATCGCAAGATCACGGCGATCACGACCGCTATCATTGACAAGAAGCTCGGCGAAATGTCGGAAACGCCTGCGGCTGCGAACAACTATCGCAAGTCCCTTTCCCGCGTCTTTCGACAAGCCATTAAAATGGGCCTGATGAAACACAACCCGGTAGAGGCGACCGACGCTTACAAAATGGAAGGCGAAGGCTTCCATACGTGGACTGAGGAAGAGATTGCCGCCTACGAGGAGAAATGGCCTGTCGGGACGCGCGAGCGCCTAGCCTTCGCCCTGCTATTGCACACCGCCGTGCGCCGGTCTGATATGATCAAGATCGGCCCTGCTAACCGTGATGGTGACAGGCTGAACCTCGATCACACGAAGAACGACAGCGAAACGTCGATCCCGATCAATGCCGACCTGGAAGCGGCCATTGCACCCTTTGCGGACACAACCGGCCCTTATCTGCAAACAATGCACGGCAAGCCCTACACGGCAGACGGATTCGGCAACTGGTTCCGCCGCAAGGTAAAAGACGCGGGGCTGCCCTTGGGATGCTCGCCGCACGGATTGCGCAAGGCCATGTCGCGCCGTCTTGCGGAGTCTGGATCGACCAATCAGCAGGGTCGCGCCGTCACTGGACACAAGACCGACCGCGAGTTCACGCGCTACGCGGCGAAGGCCAATAAGGCCGCGATGGCAGACGAAGCAATGGCGAACCTGTCTAAGCGGTTCGCCAAAAAGGATAATGCAGATGGCTGAAATTCGCGCATTTACGCTTGACAATGGTGGACAGGGCTGCTCTAAGGTAGCTGTGGCTAACCAAAGCGGTAGCCGTGGCGAACCCCTGATTAGAACTCACGGCAGTCCGCGGCATCCCGAAGCTCTTGGCGAACCACGAAACGCTAGTTTTGGAGGTTCCTGAGATGATCAACGACACCATCGCAACCGTTAAGCCGATCAGCGATGCGCTCCTCGACCAGTTGCAGGACGAGATGCGCGAGATGGCAATCGAACTGCGCAGCGAGGCGCGGGCTTTCCTGATCGAAGATGACGACATTCGCACGAACCGCGATCTTGCGGAGATTCTCGAATACGTCGCCGACAACCGCCCGTTGCTCGTTCGCTTCGGCTTCACGCTCCGCAAGCACCACACCCGGCACGCGGCTATTCGCGCTCTGACCGGCGGTGCGGCATGACGCCAGTTGATTCAAATACGCGCTCGGATTCTGTGCTGCAAGCGGTCCTGCCTTGCGACCGCGTAACCTATGAAGGTGTCGGAGGTTGGAACGACGGGCGTCTGGGCCAAGTCTTCGACCTTCTGGCGGATGTGATCGAAGATCGCGGCGAGAAAGTCTGGCGGCACCCCTTGCTTACACAGATCGAAGCGATGGACAGCGAGATGCCGCTCCCCACCCCTCCCGCATTGGAGGAACGTCGTGGGTGAGCGGGTGACCACAACCGATCCGACATTTTCGACGCGCGCCCAGCTTGAACAATGGGCCGTCCTGACAGCCAAGCAGGCCGCTGCGCATCAGGCCCTCGGTGAGCGCACCGCTACCTTAGAAGCGTTGGCGCTGATTAAGCGCGTCACGCTCGCGCATCTGCATCTGCCTTTTGCCGATCAGCAGGAGCCCACCCCCACCAACGAAAGGAACATGTAATGGCTACCGAACCCCGAACCTATCGCGGCTGGAACGTGAATTACGACTATCCGCCGATTCCGATCCGCTCTGCCGACTGGAGCGCGACCTCGCCGGATTATGACGTGGATTGCGACGAGGACGGCTTTCACGTCTGCTCTGGTCAGCAGGTCCATGCTGCGACCTATGAGGCCCTGTGCGCCGAAATCGACGCCGTAATCGAGGAGTCCGAGTAATGGCTACCGAACAAGAGGGGCATACGCCGGGTCCTTGGTTCGTCGCCGCACAGAATGACGGCCTCGTCATCATCGACGGCCCGCCATCCCCTGCGCCATACGACGGACCGATCCCGAAGGCGCACGGCCCCGATGTTGTCGCGACGCCGAACTGGCGACTTGCGGGGCATGAGGCCAACGCCCGCCTGATAGCGGCGGCACCTGATCTGCTGGAGGCTGGAGACGGCGCGCGGCAAGCACTCTGGAACGCGCTCGACCATCTCGGTTTCGAGTGCCCCGATGCACACCCTGCGATCGTCGAACTCGACGCCGCCATCGCTCGTGCCACAGGAGAAGCGTGATGGGCTGCATCAAACTTCCGAACGGCGGAATCGCCTGCACACGAGGAAAGCGCATCAAGCCGGAAGCGCTCAAGCGCGACCTAGAAATCATAGCTCAATTTGAACGCGATCTGGAGGCTGGGAAATATGACAAGCGTCGGAAATAAGGCGGATTACGTCCGCAGCGAGGCATCGCGCAACACGACATTCGATCACCATTGCCATTGGCCAGGGTGCAACAAATCCGTCCCGCCCGCAATGTGGGGATGCCGCCAGCACTGGTTCAAGCTGCCACTCCGCCTCCGCAACCGCATTTGGGCAACCTATCGACCGGGACAGGAAGTCACCAAGACGCCGAGCCGGGAATACATGGTAGTCGCGCAAGAGGTCCAGGATTGGATCAAGGCCAATGCCCCTCCCCCAACAGAAAGGACGTAGAATGATCTGCTATCGCGACATGACGTTCTGCGAGGCGAAGTGCGGCAATCTGTCGTGCAACAGCAATTTCACCGACAAGGTTCGCGAAGAGGCCCGCGAGTGGTGGGGCGGCGAAGGTGCTCCCGTGGCCTTTGCTGACCTGTCTGTCATATGCCGGGATTTCATCCCTGTGGAGGACGTAGCATGATGATGGAGGATAAAGGGGATATGGCGTTGCCTGCGGCCCGCGCTGCCACTGCTTCGCAGCCGAGCCCTTCGGTCTCGGGCATAGCTGACATCGCTAACGCGGGAGTGGCGGCATGACTATTCTCGCCATTGACCACTGCATCTTCGGGAGTGGCCACGGATTTCGTTCACCGCACTGGGACAATCGCTTCTATTGGCTTAATGGCGAACTCTACACGTTTCATCCAGGCTTCGGCGCACAGCTTCACAGTGTGCAATGGAGGCACCCCAATGCCGGAGAGCGGCGAAAGCTTTGCGGCCAGACATTCCGCCCGTTCCGTAGCGAAAGACGATGGGGGCGGGTCATGGTCGCTTGGGCTTGGGTGGAAATGCCGAAAGACATTGAAAGCGCAAACTTAGCTCTGCGCGAACTCGAAAAGTCACTCGGCGGCGTGTCTGACTATCGACCGCCGGAACAACGCTGGCGCCTCGCGCAAGCGATCGAAGCGGCGGCAGCCGACGAGACGGGAACCGGCTCGGCCGTAGGCGAGAGCGCGGTGGCCGACGGCCATGCGCCACACCCCAATCAGGACACCCCCCATGCCAGTTGATTCAAATACGCGCTCGGATTCTGTGGGGCGAGCATCGAAGCCGAAAAGCTACCAAGGAATGAAGCGCCGTATCATGGACCTCCGCCTCGAAATCATCGCCTATGATGCTGAAACAGACAAGCTAAAGCAAAGGGCCGAGCGCGAAGGTGGGCCGTCTGCACGGCTTGCGGTTGACAGTGCGAGAAGCCCTAAATTTCATGAGTTGAACAACGAGCTTATTCAGGCCGAGATTGATCTGGCTGGTTGGAAATTCCCGGCGAAGAAGAAGAAGCCAGATGCCTCATTCAGTTCAATGATAAATCTCGCGATTAGGAGGGTCCGGTGAGCGGATCAGCCATGTTTTTCATGTGGGCGTGTGGCTTTGTTGCCGGATTTTGCGCCGATGCCTTGCTAGAAAAAGTGAGCAGAAAATGAATAACCCGATTTTGGACGAGCTTGACGTGCTGGACACGATCATTTCCTCGATCGCCATTCTATCCAACCCTGACTGGGCTGAAAAACGCAAAACCCCGCAGGACGCGCTCGACGAGATACACGACTTAACAAGCATCGTGATTGGCGATGTGATGAAGCGCATCTCTGAAAGGGCGCCTCTCCCCACCCCTCCCGCATTGGAGGAACGTCGTGGGTGAGCGGACAAAAATCGAATGGTGTGATCACACCTTCAACCCTTGGATCGGCTGCACAAAGGTCAGCCCGGCGTGCGATAACTGCTATGCTGAGGCCCTGATGGATGGGCGCTACGGGCGCGTCCAGTGGGGCGCTGGCAATCCGCGCTCGCGCACCGCCCCTTCGACGTGGAGGCAGCCGCGCAAGTGGAATCGTGACGCCGAAAAGGCGGGCAGGCGTCCGTTCGTGTTCTGCTCGTCGCTGGCCGATGTGTTCGATAACGAGGTTGATCCCAGATGGCGTGCTGACCTGTTCAAGCTGATCGAAGATACGCCGAACCTTGTCTGGCTTCTCCTGACCAAGCGGATCGGAAACGTAATGCGGATGATGGAGGGCGTTCGGATGCCCAATAATGTGGCGTTCGGAGCAACGATGGCCGATCAGATGGAATATGACCGCGACCGGATGAAACTCGCCGCCGTCCGCTTCGCGCTGCATCCGCTGTTCACCTTTGGCAGCTTCGAGCCGTTGCTTGGCCCTGTCATTCTCGACCGGAACTCGCCGGACTGGATTATTGTCGGCGGTGAGAGCGGGCCGAACGCACGACCGATGGACCTTGATTGGGCGCGCTCGCTGAAACGCCAGAGCGACGACCTTGGGCGCATCTTCAATTTCAAGCAGGTCGGCGGCCGCACGTCGGACAAAGGCGGCCACCTTCTTGACGGTCGCGAATATCTCGCGCGCCCCACCCCCACCAACGAAAGGAACATGTAATGGCTGCCGTGAGGACTAGCGTCGAGATCGGATCCGGCCTTTCCGATTACGAGGCCGAGATTGACGTCGAGTATCGGATCCACCCCGGCTTCAAGGGCACATGTTACCAGCCCCCGGAAGAGGCATCTGCCGAGGTTATCGCCGTCACTATCATCGCGGAGGACGGCACGAAATATCCCGCGCCGTGGCTGGCTGACTTGCTGGTAGAGGACGAGGAAATTCTGTCGCTGTGCCTATTGGATGCCGACGAACGTCATCAGGACGCACTGGAGGCGCGCGCCGAAGCAAAGCGCGAGGAACGCTGGATGGGAGACGCATCATGAGCAATGCAGGAGATAAGCCGGGGTCGCGTTCGCTCCTTCCCGCGAGCGACACTGGCACCCCGATCCAGTTTGTCATGCCGCCTTTGAGGCTCTCCGAGAAGGCAAAGCACGAGATGGCCGCCATCGAACGTCGGCAGGCGCGCTTCTACCAAACTGCTCACCTTTACTGGTTCGACTGAAAGGACACGTCATGACGAAAGAAGATTGGTCGGCAATCGCCTCGATTGTCACGCAGATCGATTCCGCCATGCGCGCGCCTCACAGCGGCTTTCGTGACGAGCGGATGCAGGAGGCGCTCAAGATCGCTCGCGATCGTTACGATGCACTGGCGAACGCCCCCAGCCCGAAAGGCCATTCCAATGACCAATAACCCCAACCCGACCGGAGATAAGCCGGTGGTGACGCAGGACGGGCCGTTTCACGTCTCGCGCAGCACCGACGGCAAGAACTATTGGTTCAGTGCGCGTGATGCAGCATCAGGCGTTTCCATTCCGGCGAAGAGCAAAACCGACGCGCAATTGCTGGTTCGCAGCATCAACATGGCTTGCACATTGTTCGCCACCCGCCACCGCGAGCAAGACACGCTATCCCGCGACGGGCGGGAGGCCTTTACTGCCGACGAGCTATACGAAATGGTCCGCCCTATTTGGCACTATGCCCCGCGCGGAACCGGCGACGGCGGAATGTTTTTTGCCAGCGAGCGCGGCCAAATGCTAATGCGTTCTATGGAGAAAATCGCCGCCGCCCTCAAAGCACAGGAAGGATAGGGGGATGCAAGACCTTATCAAGAGGATCGAGGCGGCGAGCGGACCGGATCGGGAATTGGATGCGGCAATAATGGTCGCACGTGAACCGAACAGCCTCAGACTCCCCAAAGAAGGGGACATTGATGAATACGCCGACCCTGCGCGCTCTGGTGATGTGATAACCACGCGTGGTTTTGCTGGTGCTGTCGTGTCGGCACCCAATTACACGGCGTCGCTAGATGCGGCCATCCGGCTGATTCCAGCTGATTGGGCTTGGCACGTTTCTAAGGTCGACGTCCCAGACGCAGCGTCAAGCGCGACAGTCTGGATACCAAGCCAAAGGACGAAGATGCTGCGCAACGAGCGTGCAGATTGCCACAATGCCGCCACCCCTGCCCTCGCTCTATGCGCCGCAGCATTGAAGGCCCGCCAGCAGGAGAACTCACATGGATAAGCCAACCGTGAAGCAGGGCCTTGTGGAGCGCCTTCGCACACACTTCGACGATTGCCCGCCAAGGCATAGCGAGACTTCTTCCACGCGCCCGTTGCTGGTTGAGGCGGCCGCGGAAGTCGAGAGACTGAGGGAGGCTTTGCAAGATGCCATTGGCCAGCTTCACTGGATCAACGCGCAGGCAGAAAACGCTATGGCAACGTCTGCCGGGGCCGCCACGTCGAACGGCGATCAAGACGGCGCGCTTCAAATGCTCAACAGCATAGCGTCAGACATCGGCGTCAATGCCATGATGCTTAGCGACAAGCTGACCGCAGCCCTAGGAGAACCATAATGTCTGATGACGTGGAGAAGATCGCCCTGATCTACGTGCGCTGGTCCGATGACGGCCAGCATATCCGCAAGTGGTCGCGCGACCCCTTCGACGGCGGCGAGCCGATGTATAGCCGCTCGTTCCTGCTATCAGAGGAAAGGGTGGAGGCTGCATCTCGTGGGCTTGCGAAACATGATCGCATAGAGATTTGCAGCGACGCGACTTACAGGCTCTCAACCTACGGCCCGAAAGCCATTTCGGCAATCGTCGCTGCTATCGGGGAGGGGAAGTGATGGACTTCGGGATCGGCAATTTTGGAGTGCCCATCATGGTAAGCCACCATGCCATGAAAGACACGGATCAGCGCCTGTTCCCTGCTTCAAGGCACCGCAGCAGGCGCATCCACAAGAAGCTCGTCAAAAGGTTCGGTGGCGAGTTCAGGCGGGTTCCCTGCATCTACCAAACTCCGCAGGGGCTAGTTGCGCACCCAGCTTTGTATGAGCAACTGAAACGCACAATTGGACGCCCATGAACCCCATCCGCCACGGCGAGAGAGTCGCCAAGGTGCTTGCGGCAATGATGCTGGTCGGGGTGCTGGTTGCGGTGTTTCAAGCTGCCTTCAAGTGAGGCGCGCGTTTTCAACGGATGGCGGGATTTGTGGAAAGGTGGGGTGCCGTCTTTCCGGCTGTCAGCGCGGGGCGTTTGCTCTTGAACGGGCCGGATGGAATTGCACCACCAATTGTCTTTCGACTACCCCGAAACCGAGGCGCACCAGCTAATTGCGCTTCGACCCGCCGCGCACGATTTTGTTAACACAAGAGCGGGTGGGGATCAAGGTTTATTGCGGATTCAGGCGGGATTTGGTATGGAGTGATGATGAGCTGGGACTGGACAAAAGCGCGCACCTATAAGGTCCATATGCCCGTGCCGATGCTTCGCGAGCAGCAGTATTACGTGATGGCGAGCATGAAGCGCCAGTATGACGAGTATGTCGCTAGTCTGGAAGCGCGTCACTCCAAGCCTTAACCCCCTGCGCCTGCGCTGCGCATTTACCGTAAAGCGTCACCACCGTCTCCTCCCAAAGCAACCTTGCCGGATCGACGAACGGCTCAGGGATTGGCGGGAGGGTCGGGCAAGGCTGGCGTAGCGCCGCTGGCAGCCCGGTTTGCACTTTCAACCGAGGACCGCAGCCCGTCAACAACAGCGACAGGGGGAGCGCAATCAGCAGGAACTTCGACATTGCGATACTCTCTCTCGATAATCGTTCGGGTGTTGTAGGATTGGCGGTCAAGAGCGGCATCGGTTTTCGCCACCTTGTCGGAAGCTATCTCGCCGCGTTCGCGCGCCTTGTCTGCCGCTTCCTGTAGCTTGCGCTCGACCTTTGCCATGTCGGCGTCGGCTTTCCATCCCCGCACGGTGTAGCCCATTCCGAAGCAGGCCGTAGCGGCGAGGATGCCAGCGAGGATTTTGTATTGCAGGGGGATAATCATTGCCAGAATCTCGCAGATTTGCTAGGGTGACGACATGGGCAAGAGGCGCCTTGAGACGAAGCCAATCTACGCTCCCGCAGTCACGCCTACGGCAGTGCCGGAGGATTTCGACCGCACGAAGCGCCTTGATTTCTGGAACGATCCAGACCGATGGGACGGCATTGACGACACGCACAAAACCATGATTTGGGAGGTGCGTCGTCGTGACAGAATTGACGTTGGGTCGACAAAGCCAGCCGACCCATTCGCCAATTGCGCAAACCCATATGCAAATTCTCTCAACCACGGCATCGGGTGGCCGCCAGCCCCATACTATGCGGAAAGGCTCCAGTCGGATGCCTATCTCAACCAAGGGCTTTTCGGAAAGCTGTTCGGGAGTCCATTCTAATCATTCGTCACCACCAGAATTGGCTTCCAGCGAGATGCCTCCAGCCGTTCCCTTGAAGTTGCGGATTGCCGAGCGCATTGTCAGGCCAAGCGTCACAAGGCCGCTCATTGCCAACACGCCGTAAAGCGCGTTTCCGAGGATCGTAAGGCGCTGCGCTTCCGTTCCCGCAGGCCAGTCCCAACGAATGAGCGTCACCAGCCATATCGACATGAAAAGGGCGGCAACGCCACCGGCAAGCCATGCGACACCGTAGAGCCAGTTGCGCCATAGCGGAGAGGGCGGCGTCACGATCCGGCCCGATACAAAGCGGCCTCGTCGGCGCGGCGGTTGACAAGGCCCTTCAAAACCCTCCCCCCGCCACGAACCCACATGCCGAACGCCTGCGCGGCTCGCACGAAATCACCCGCGTTGTGGGCTTTCAGGACCGACGAACGCGCAAAGCCTTCTTCACCGATGTTGAACGCCAGTGCGACCATTGCGTCGAACTGTTCCTGCGTCGGATTCTTCGCGAGTGCGGAAACCTTTTTCTCAAAACGCGCAAGGTCTTTCCGAAGCAGCGCCTCCGCCTCCGGCTCGGTGATCGTCATGCCGGGTTTGACATGCTTGCCAGTTGAGCCATAGCCGATAGTTAAAACACCCGCCGCGCATTTGTATGCCTTCAGTTCTAGGCCCTCCCAACGCTTGATGAGCGCGAGGCCCTTAGGTCCGATGTTCATTGTCACCCCCATTGCTTTGCCAGCGCCTCAGCCATGAGCGCCGAATAGGCCACCGCATCCTCTGCGCTGTCCCTGTGGAATCCCTTGCGTTGATGCTGCCGAGCGAGCTTCAACAGGAGCATGAAGCCCCAGCCCTCTGCCTCGGTCATGTCCCGCCCGGTGATCGCGTTGAACGCCCGCACAGTGGATGCCATTGACCGTTCACCTTCCGGCTGGTCATATTCCTGACCGCGTTCGGCCATGAGAGACGAAGCGCGTTCCAGGAACTCGATAGCATCGCTCATTGGATCATCTCCGGTGTGACTGTCACCGTGCCGACTTCCCCGAACAGGCGGTGATAGGTGATTGCGGTGATTGCGCGCTCGGAGAACCAGCCGCCCCGAGCTGCGTAAGCATCACGTGCCGCAAGCGTCGGATGCTGGATCACAACGGCGCCGGGATGCTCTTTCACTTCCCGATGATGGCGGTGTCCGGTGTGGATATAGACCTTGCTGCACCTGCCCCACATTTCGCGGAACTGCGCCGCAAATAGCGTCGGGAGAGCGGCGTTCTTGCTCAGGTGGCCATGATGGAACCCAAGCATCACATTGCCCCATTCCAGCGCGAAATAGGGCAATTCGCTATCGTGGACGACAATGCGCGGCTCATCCTCGTAGAGCGCCGCAAACAGGTTGCGCAGCCACAACGACGAGGCGAGGTCGTGATTGCCCTCAGAGATAACGAGGATCACGCTACGGTGCTTCTGGAGCGCCAGAGAGACAAGCTGGCGGATCAGACGGATCGAAACCTTGACGACCTTGCCGAACCGGCTGTCAGCGTCCAGCACGTGCCCGTGCGTCGGGGTGACGGGCGCGAAGCCATCATAGTGGACGAAATCGCCCTTGATGCTGATAACCGCGGTATCGGAAGTGGGAGAACCGGCCACCATTGCCTGCATTGCGGCGATGCCGGTTGCCTCAGCTATGTTAACGTCCCAATCGGCGCCGCCCTCCTCATGCCAAGCCAGCATCCCGACATGGTAATCGGTGAAAGTGTAGAGGGTGCAGAGCGCCGTTGTCGTGCCGGTCGGGGCAGGAAGCGGAGCAACAGGCGTAATAGCTTCTGCCATCGCCGCAACGGCTTCTTCCATAGCCTCGGCAAGCCGCGCCTGATCTGGGTGCTGACGCTCCCAAACCCGTTCGACTTCGCCATCTGCCCCGCGCTGGACAGTGACTTTCCCCATGTGATAGCCGGGGGCCGTTCCCCACTCGAAATGACCCGGCGCATAACCCGACTTTGCGGCGCGCGCCTTTACCCGGCGGACCGCTTTGCTGATCGTGTCGTTTCCTAGCCCTAAAGCCCGTTCTGCCGCGTTCCCGCTGCCATGCTCCTTGATTGCGTCTAACGCGCGCCGCTCAACGTCGGTCGCATATTCGTATAGTGCTTCATCGACTGGCATAACTGCCTTTCATCAACGCCCCGGATAGGGCCGCCAAAACG